>WNFX01001795.1_pt1 | contig 22248 bp, 23 predicted proteins | sample 5400111 | NCBI WGS metagenome assembly WNFX01 (sample SAMN13153363, study PRJNA577476) | soil metagenome | isolation source: 40 cm soil or saprolite under grassland replicate 1 | place: USA:California | collected 2016-06-15 | reverse complement strand
TATTCCTTCAAATAATTTCTCTTCCTGATCCTGTTCCTCAGTGGCGATTATACTCATTGCATTTACAACAATAAGTTAATATTTATATCTTTCAAATAAAAATCTAGAATATATATTATGTTATGGTTGGAATTAATAATGTAAATTTACGAATTTTCCAGAATCATAAAATAATTAGATGAATCTGATAGAATCTTTTATATTTAATCCAATTCATTGGACATCTATAATTTTTGTTATCAAGACAACACGGGAATTGAAATAATTGAGGAATTTCTATAAGCACTTATGCTTCTGAATTATTTCTGTTGGTTTCAGACAGACGCCAGTCTTGGTCTAACTAAGCAGTCGAATTGTTAATAACTTTCGCCATCGTGATGGATTGCAATGGTCAGCAGTAAATCCCTCTCCGATTAGTATTTCATCCTGTACTTGTCCAAATGCATATGCAAGAGTAAATTACTGATGGACATACAAAAGGCAATAGTTTGTATTGTATTTTTTGAGAATGTTTCAGAAATTCCATACTGGATATCGGATCAGTTTTGTAGAGCATCAACAGGAGCAGGATCCTCAAAAAGGCGATTGTTTACGGACTACGATGACAAGATCTATTTGCAGATGCGTATTCATGATTCCTGCGTAGTCTCAGCAGTTTTTGTCATAAGCGTATTATTTAGATCCATTGTTTTAGAAATAAGCACAGCTAGTAGTGATTGTGCTCCAGCAGCTCCCTTTCCTCCACGGTGACGTAGGAAAGATTATATGTTAACTGAGTGTCGGATCAGAAACATCAAAATGAAGCAAAAACAAGTACGTGCATGTGCAGTATCAGAATGCAAAGGTAAACCTAGCTTTGGACCTGTCCTTATGCCTAATTATGATTTCACATTCAAGGAAGCATATTTGTGCGTTGAATGTAAAGAGCTTTTAGTACGGGAAGTTATTGAAAGAGTAATAGCAAAGAACATACCATTTGAAATCCTGAATAATTAATTAGCAAAAAATCGGATCAACCGGAGACGAAGCTATGAATTTGCGAATATTTAGATCCTGTGTATTATCCTCGACTCAAGACACAAGGTACGGACATATATACACACGCCAGTTCAATATTACAACGACTATTAGATTCGGTTCTGTCGATGTTTGAGATGTGCTATATCATACTGTGAAAAATGCGGCAAGAAATCGGATCGGCCGCAGCCTCTTTTTGACTAACAATCACTATAATTCTGAATTTCAATTATTTTCTTTCTTGATGTTAGTCCAGAAATGATATGTATACTATTTTATGTCCTCTTTGGCTTGCGCTGGAAGTCGATCAACTCTAGTAAGGTCACCATTGTATCGAAGTCATAGCCGCTTGGTATTGTTGCGCCAACTATATGCAAGTCGTTTTATCTCAATCATCATGAGATGCCATAATTGTGAACCTGTTGGATTCAATATTTTTCATTTTGACAATTACGTTCCAGGAAAAGTTATGCTTGTTGAGATCATGTTTGCCTTACTAATGACTTTAGATAAAATGAAGAATGAGTCGCTGGTTAGGCGTGAATCGAAAGACAGTAATCCAGGGCAAGTAGGTTAGTCTTTGTGTATGTCCACCTAAACGCCAGCGACCACCTTTTTCTGTGACAGTAGAATGCTTACAAGTATATCAAATGTTAACTAAGTCGCGAAATGGCTGACTAAGAGTCAACAAATCCCATAGATACTCGTCATTTCTGTGCATCCTCCGAAGAGTTTAGAAGGTCTAACTCCTAAACAGGATACTTATGGATTTGCTACATAATACAGGAGTGACAGAGATAGATAACTTATTCATGATTGAAGTGCTTTCCTACGACTCTACTATCTATATTCATGCCGTGTTGCGATCGTAATATGTTATGTAAGAAATAAAGTACGCTTTCTGATTTTCTTAGATTGAATGAAGTGCGGACATTGGGTGAAGTCGCATTCATTTCATCGCCAATCATCAATCAAGTAAATATGAGATTGATTGTAGGCAGGTTCATTGGGTTTATCCATAACTACGCCTTGAATTTCTGTCCGAAAACCCAATGATATTAGTGTCCGATATGCTTGATGTCTTCCAGTATTTACGCCTGCTAATAGACGTGACATGCCTTGAACTTTTGCAAATGTCTCACAAGCATCAATGAGATTATCAAAGTACATGTGAGCATTATTGTCAGGGAGTACTGCACCAAACTTGATGTAGCATGTTCTGCTACCTGCTTCAGTACCAGCTCCATAATGACAGACAGCTAATCCTACCAGTTTTCTCGTTCCTACTGCTCCTGCTCGTTCAGATTCGTAGTCATTGCCCTGCTGCCAGAGCAGAACAGTATCACCTAGACTTTGATTATTAACCGAGTTGATTTCAAGTTGTACATCCAAACCATCATAAATGGCATTAGTCAGCTTACGGCAACTATCTAAACATCCCCTTCGATCTTCCGCTTTTGTCTCGGAATACCTGGACGATTGCAAGGAAGTTTTGTTTTTATCAAGTGTAATTGTTTGGTTAGTCTTTGGTGGATCAGCCACTAACTGTTTAGCCATTATTGCAGTAAGGAAACGTGGCCAAAAACCAAATCTCTGATATAATCCAAGATGCTTTGGGCTATGTGACCACGTAAATAACCCAATATGTCTAGTACCCAATTTTGCAAAATATTCCATAGTCGATTTGAGTAATTGCTTGGCTATCCCTTTGTCCCAAAAATCCGGACGAACAGTTGATGGTCCAAAAACACCAAGACTACCCCAGTTAGCTACAAGGTTTGAACCGACAGGCTCACCATTTGCTTCGGCTGCAAAAGCAGCAGACGGATCAGCTCTAAGGCGTGTACGTATATAGTCTGCATCACCGAAGAATTGCAGTGGATCGTGTAAACCAATAAAAGTTCCAAAAGCCAATCTACAAATGCGATCTGCTGCTTCAATATCACTTCTCTGAGTGGACGTATAACTATGTCTGTCACTTCATCCTTTGCTACATCCGTTGTTATTATTCTTGTGGTAGAAGTAAGATTGTCTCGGGTTTTAACCATTCCTAAATAAAAAGGTTGTATATTGAGTTATCAAAAACATGACCTCATGACGTGGCTGATACGTATTATATAAAAATTAGTGCTTCCTAAGACATTCTCTGCTGTAGCGATAATCACTGGAGCAGATGCTGTGTAAATTGTTGAATCACCTATTAGGGGCGCCAAGACAACTACCAAATTCAGGAAATGGGCATATGAACTTTAAAGATATTACTGATGTAGTCTTCTCATCCAAGGCGTTTTAGAGTAATAACTTTTAGATTATATCTTGTTGTAAGGTTATTATATCATCATTCAAAAATAGAAAGACTACAGTTGTAACGCGTAGTTCGAGTGGAATAGGATTTGAAACGTCTGTCTTGCTTGCACGAAATGTTCTGTCCCTGTTGCGGTATGACATTAAGAGCTTCACCAACTAGTAAAAGGGATAAAGAAAGGCTGAGACAATTACAACTTAGAAGAGAAAAAGAACAGGATAGAATAATCAAGATTGTAGAGGGAATAAAGAAGTAAATTAAAGATTAGGATGCGTTAGCTTTTGCCAACAATCTAGACAGTAATCGCCTTCCACTTGAAAGACTTCGGCAGCTTTATCGTGACAATTATCGCATGAATTGCTGTTGTCAGTAACGCAATCATTAATTGAAGTCATGATATCACACTTTAGTATTGATTATTATAAGGAAGAGGCGATAGATTCGACGAATGATCTACGAAAGTGAACTATGTACAATTATTCACATATCGGAAATTTAGCATACTCGCTGCGTGTGATTTTAGACAGCCTGCTTATTTTACTGGAATCGCACTTCGCCACGTCGAATAGTAACTTGGTGTGATCTCCAAGATCACCTCATTTCCCTTTTCTATTTCAGTCAAAAGCCATTTAGCGTTGGGATCGTCAAGAGTTCCGATGTTTTTCATGATAAATTTCTTGGCTATAGGTATATTGTGACTAACATCTTCATGGATTTTGACTACTCCTTTACCTCTGACTCCTTTGAATGGAGGCTTGGGATCATCAATACAATAGGCGATCATATTGTTTTTTGTTAAGTTACGAACTTTCTTAGTAGTCTTAAGTGTATTAATGTAGATTTTGTTAGATGTGTCATCAAAGTAATATGCGAGAGGAATTACATTTGGTTCTCCTTTCTCATCTATTAATCCTAGGCGAATTAATAAGCTGTTATCTTTATTCGCCATAAAATTTTTCGTCTCTTCTTCAGTCATTGGGTCACCCATACCCGGGAAAGCGTTAATTATTTTCATCACTCTAACCTATGAGGTTCATAGATATATATCTAAATCAACTATTCATGTTAATCTTTTTGAGTGATAGATCCTTCTTTTTCCTCTCCTTGATTTCTACGTATTCTTTCAAAGACTTCAAATTATAGTCATACATATCCTCAAAAAATTCTACTAACTCTAATTTTACAACATTCCAGAGTTGGTGTGTGATTATTTCATTTCTTTCGCTCTATTTTATAAGTCATACTATCAAGATTGGACAGTATCCGCTTTATCACTTGCTCACATATAGTGCTCTACTAAAGGGAGTCTAATACAAATAAACGTCCCAGTAAGTTATGATTCTCTTGTAAGCGCCCAGATAGTATCGTTTACTGCCAACCGAAGCGACCTTTAAAGCTTCATCTGTTAACAGCCATGAAGATCACGTTGCATCTATCGGCTTCAGTTCGCCGTTATAAGTTTAGTATGAACGGGTTCATTTGCAGTAGCAGTTGCATTTACTAACTCTTTTTTCTTCTGATATATACTGATCTCGCCGAATCGTTGAGATATTCCTTTCTGACTTGGCTTATCCACTAGTCAATTCTTTTCGTTTCGGATTCTGACAATTCCTCGGTCATACCTAACGCCCACAATTATTCGAGACTCGGTAACGTAGCCTTTTGCGCATTAATGATTTGTTCACGGAAAGCTTTTTCATGTGATTCACGGTCAAGTTGTCATTATCACCTGCACCGCTCGCCTTTTTCGGCCATCTCAAAGTTCTTTAACGGTTCGCTTGGCAATAAGTATTGAGGCGGCAATATGTATCTAAATCAGGGTTGGGGCTTCGAATATATCTCAATGCCTTTATTTTTGACTGCCACCAAAAAAGATACCGAATACTTTATGTCAGACTCTAACATGATTACACTCTTTTAGGAGATAATCTTTATCCTGTATCAATCTCTGGACAAGGCCTTTAAGTTCGTTATAAGACTACTAACATTTTCGCGCTGTTGACCTTTAGATTGGGTTTGATCGATTCAATTAGCTCTCCCTTGTGCAGGTCCCAGGTATCAAAAAGTAACTGTGGGGTCCTCGATCTTACCAGAGCTTTAAATCATCTTATGGCATTCCGAACGTCTTCAATACGATCAACATAGTGGTTTTGGTGGATTTCCGTTTTTCCAACTACCAAAAACGTTGTTACAGCAGCAGCCACTCCAACCAACAAAGCAGCAAACAACACAACAAAACTTAACAAGACAATAGTAGGTTGTGCATAGATGGTAAACTATAAAGTAAATAACATGTTATTAGTAATGTACCTGACCTATGAGCGAATTTGCCTTCTTCAGATTTAGAAGTCATAACATGCTAACCAAGGAGGAGGAAGAGCATAAAGAGGAGATTGTCCAATTAACGGAGGAGGTATTGCAGGCTAAAGGTATCCAATGTGATGCTAGTATATCAAAAATCCCTGAGGAGGAATTAAAAGAAATTCTTGAGAAAGTTAGGGAACTTCGTAAAAAGAGGAAGAAAAAACAAGAAGCTGCTATACAAGAAGAGGGATACATATACAAGGGCAGGTGATAAAATGGATACCACAACACGCTGGCTTTCAATGCTTGGTATAGGTACACTGTGCTTTGGTCTCTCTTTATTCGTGCTGAGAATTCCGATACGAACTATTATTGTCTTTTTCATAATTGGCGTACCACTAGTTGCTCTATGGTTATATGTTGATGCGAAATCAAAGCAACAGAAGAAGATCACTACCACTGCTACCACACAACAATGCATATGTTCGATTTGTAAACATGAAGAAGCAAAGAGCTGTTTCCAAGAAAACTGTGCATGTTGCCTCTTGACAAAAGGAAGTAATGTTATTGGACATTCAATTAATCCATTACAGTAGTTCGCCTATGCGGGTTCCACCATACGCCCTTAAGGAATACGAGCGAGCAGAGGATTCTAGATTATAAAGTAGGGATGATTACCATTTAATTAGTTACAGTACCCTCATACTATGCTATACAATAATGTCAAAATCGACTAGCGAATATACTATCCAGTAGCATTATGCGGTAACACCAAACTATTATTAATATGCGAGCTGACTCCTGGGTGTTCCGATGTTATTGAGTAAGTGCTGGAGATTGTCTCCAATAGAATTTCAAAGTTTAACTTAAATTACAAGTTCAATCAAAGGTTAGAGATTCCTTGAACAGATTTTGTAGTTTTTCCTGCTCATCATAAGTTATCTCATTTTTACGCGTTCTAATCTTCTTGAATAAGCTTTCAGCCTTATCTTGACCTAGTATTTCCTTGAGAAATACTACTTGACCTAAATTTTTACAACATCGTCTTTGACATCAGGACTGAAATCCCTTACTGCATTTTCAATTATCCTCTTGCGACCACTTGGGAGATCTTTGGGTCTAAAAACTGCTCCCATACGGTATCATTAGCTTAAGACCAATAATAAGTTAATCGAATGTTGGACTTCTACCCTACACCGCTAACTATTAAAGAAACTTTATGAAAAGGGCAAAGGTATTTGCGTATTGCATGATAGCTGAAAGGTTTTTTTATTTGTTTTAGCAAATTCAGGGTATCTTCCACGCTTGGAATAAAGACTCATACTGTTTTGATTTAGGACCAGCTAAACCAAGCTGTACCATCAAGCTAAGGTCATCACGAATTGCTTTATGTTCTACTATCTTACCATCGTCACCAATTCTATGTATATGTACTGCTTGATAGGAGAGTCTATTTCCACTTGGAGGAATAACGAAAAAGTTTCCACTCATGCATATGTTGTATGATACTAATTATTCAAGTAATCAGAGCTTGACTAAAAAGTCACAAAATACTTGTTAAATTCTTCTTCTAAACAAAATGGCATAGAGTCTAAATCTAAATTTCAAAGACATTAGTGCCAGTAGCGCTAGGCCCTTCTTTTTGCTTGGGATTTACTTCGTTAAGCTCAGCAACAGTCCTAATTACTATGCCCCTCTTTTTAGTAGCCGAGCCAGCAGCGTCAACAGGATTAATTTCAATAGCTACCGCTGCCTGTCTTGTCCTGGATGATGGTAGTTTCAACAGGAATACTCCAGGAATATTAGTCGCTCTTCTCTCCCAGTCCTTAGCCTCATCAAGAAACCTTGCAAGTCGATCCTCAACTGTCATAATAACGTATTACGCGATTCCTATATAATGTCTTCACATATATACAGCAGCATAATTATTAAGTGGAATTCGATGAAATTCGACTTTCTTAACAAGAAGAAGTTCAAATGTAATATGTGTGATGAGAAATTCAAAACAGACTCAGAGCTGAGACAACATAACAAACTAGAACATGGAGGAACAAGTTAGAAACTTAATTTCGGTCCATTTCGCTTAACTATCTTTTTCCCATCATTTTCCGCGTTTAGCCAGTCTTAAAACAATAATTTACGAAGAATCTAAGATCCAACTTTTTTCATTTTTGAACCGCATTTAGGACAGGCAACTTGACTGTGTTGTGCTCCACAATTCATGCAGTAATATTTCAACTTGCCACCACCTATACCAGAACCAAAAATTCCTCCTCCCCCAGTGCCGGTGCTCATTCTCTTCATCATTATCTTTCTTATATACATAATGAGCAAAATGAAAACTCCTATTATCACAACCAATGATATAGGAAATGGTAATATTATCGAAATCGCAATGCTAATTCCTAAAAATATTCCTATCCACATTAATTGGTTAAGAAGAAATTGTTTATTGTTGATACCCATCTTCGCCTACAACATCTCACCTAGCTATCTGATGTTTAACTAATTAAATAAAGTAATCTATTAGAAACTTAGTTGTGCTGTAATTTGGTGGGATCCTGCTGTTGTTGCGCAGCCTAATCTTCCCACCTGGCTTCTGGCAATCCCAACATATTCCTAAATATATTCACAGTTCCAGGCCCAAAGCCAATATATTGATTATTAGCTGCTACGATTGCAAGTTTGGTACTAATTACTCATATAATCATATTCCGGTTTGACATTAATGATCTACTTATGAAATCGGTACTTATTCTTCGACATGCTAAGTCAAGCCGCAAGGATCCGGATTTGACAGACCACGATAGGCACTTAATAAACGAGGCAAACGCGATGCGCCAATCATGGGACGACTATTGAAAACCTGACCTCACTATGTTTTTATGTATCTCCTAGAATTAATGGAAAGTGGGCCTATACAGCTAAGGACATATTGGAATATAATTGAGGAGATATTATAGAAGAATTAACAATAGATAACAACATAGTGGTGAGACTTCATAGGCGGTTATTGTAAAGGCATATGCACCAGATTTAAGGCATTACGACCAATGGATATAGATGGGGCTAGATATATAGCAGGACAAAAGAGATGTCAAATTTGTGACTTATTCCTGACGTGTGAAGGTCTGTATTGTCCTTGTTGCCACTTCAAATTAAGAACTAAACCAAGGTTAGGCGCAGCTAGAGCTAAGCTAAGGCTGGCAACCATGATGAATAACAAATGACCCGACGTAGAATTCAGATGTCTTGGAGTTAGCCGGCATCAAAATCAAATAATTATGAAAAGAATAATTTCTTAACTGTTGTGCAAGCCAGTACCAATTGCCATATTGACTTGCATTGTCTAAATCTTCTAACAATTCAATTTTCTTAGTTTTGGCTAGTAGTCCACTTAGTACCGTAACCATTTCCACTTTATCAATTGAAATACCCAATTCTAGCTTGTCATTTATTTCAATAAGCAGAGAATCAACTGTTCCGATCATTTGCGAAAGTAAACAATCTACTTCTATCTCCGCACTTAATCGGACGTCAGCTGAAGCAAGATTCCCATATTTCGATTCAATGTTTTTTAAATTCTTCAGATGTCGTTGGCAAGCGTACAGTTTGAATCCTACTCTATCCCGAGAGAAATTTCGATATGCTATCACCATCAGATGACAACGTCATTATTAGCACTAAAGACATATAGTGTATTTTATTTTTACATAGTTATACTCGTTAGCAATAGTTAGCTAACTCACATTTCTCAAAAGGTACCTGGTAATGTCTAGATTGAATCGTTTTGTTCTGTAGTATTTGGCTATTGCATTTCTCATGGTAGGAACCCCGGGATAGTATTCCGATGCAAGTAAATCATCTTTTCCTTGCTTCCAACACTCTTCTACTACTCCGTTGAATTCTTGTGAGCCCCAGGAAACCATTCAACTATGATATTCTTTCTATTATGTTGGAAATGTTTCTGATGTGAATCAATAGTTAACACTATTGGGCGTTGCGCGACGAGATATTATGTCTACGGTTTTGCTTCATACACTATGTTAAATGGGTCTCAGTCGCACGTCTAAAACGCTTAAAGCCACCATTCTTTACCACTTCTGAAATACCTGGCTCGCCTGCTTGTGCAACTAATGCAGGCCCGTTCTGACTCAGAGACACAGGTATACATACCATCGTTGAAGCAGCATAAAAAAAAGACGGCCTAGAGGATTTAGATTGTCTTGAAGTGTATCATTTGCAAATGGCTCTATTATCATCACAGTTCCATTAGGCTACTTGAGCCTTTTCAACGCATGAGCTGCTGCACCTTGTGGATCTTCCATATCATGCAAGCAATCAAGTAATGCTATCAAGTCATACTCCTCTCATGCTTGTTTATTACTGCCACTAAGATCCTTGCCGTTAGGAGCAGCTGGAAAATTAGTAGACGATGCAACTCCAAACTTTATTCTATCTTCAGTTAGCCTTCTCTTGCTTTATTTCTTGCGCTTTCAAATCACTACACTTATCGGCACAAATATGTAGCAATTTCAAACCGATTTATTGATAACGGTTGAGCTCAAGGGTGCGTAAATCAAATTTGACATAATTTTTTCGACCAATAACTTGTATGATGTATAGGTTCAAGGAGATTTGAACCATGCAATGAAAGTTCTGCTACTTTATATTTATATGCAAACCTAATGATGCTATGTCAGTTGATAGCTTTAATCCGAAGATAGTCAGAATATCATGTTTTTCTTCTGATTTTTCATTTGAAATTCATGTAACTGTTTCTGATTTAGTTCCAGAAGAGATATTCGAATTATGGGCATTTTTTCCAGATGGTGAAGCCATAGGAGGATATAGAGTAAGATCTGACAAGCGTGGGAAATTACTCAATGTACAAGGGGATGAAGACATAGCTTTCGCATTCACTTCCTCATCTCCTATAAAGAAGGGATCTTACTTATTAGGTGTAATAAGAAATGAATTTAGATTCGCGAATAAACCATATTTTGCTAATTGGACAGCATCGCCCAACGACAAATCGCACATAACTTTTCAGATACCTTATCAAAATCAATTAACTATACGTCTAAATGAAATAGGAAAAGTTCCTTGGGGTAGTTATGTAATGCTTGAGGGATATGTGGCTAGAGAAGGCCATGTTTCTACTGCTACACATGTATACTCAGGAAAGAAAATTTCTTTCAATGGAACAGGCTCAATACCTCTTGATACCATAGTAAATGAATTAGGCAGGTTTTCTTGTGTATTTAAAGTAAATGATAATATTGTCAAGGGTTATAAATTACAAGCAATTTTTAAAGGAGATGAGCATTATAAACAATCAAGCAGCAACATTGTTTTGTATGATACTCTTGTGCATGATACAAGATTAACCCTTCAAATTGATCCATTAAAGCTCAATATACCGTACACTCAGACTCAAGCTGCACAAAAAATTACTTTGAAACCGAGTGAGTATTTTAGAATTACAGGATTATTACTTGATTCCTCATTGAACACTTCAATCCCGTCAATGAGAATCTATATTGAAAAAGAATTTGGTCCGAATATTTTTGATATTACAAAAGAAGATGGTACTTACCATATAGAAGAAATAAAAACTCCAGAAAAAGTAAGTCAATATAAAATAAGAGCATATTTTGAGGGTGATGGTCAATATAATGCTTCAAAATCCTCAGAAATTATTCTCTTGATTCAAGATTCAGTTAGCAATAAGGATTATGATATGGGCGAAAGTTTAAGGAAAATGCCATTAACTTTGGAGCAACTGCAAGAAAGTAAAGAAGTATCAATTTTACATGGATTTAAATTATTTCATGCGTTTAACTACTTTGAGAATGGATTTCACGAAGAAAAGGAAAAACCACAAATAATATCGACTATCTGGTTACTATCTTTGTTACAATTTAATCCTATCCCATTGGGAATAGATAAGAGAGATGGTGAGAGTTTAGAAACGAATGGAAAAATATTAAATTTATCTGCCGATATCATCTGTTCAAATAACTCAGGTTATTCTTTAGCAATAGACTGTACTGTTGGCGTTCCTCCTCCTGAGAAACTTGATAAAATATTGGGTACAGCAAAACACCTTGAAAAGCATTCAGGCAAAAGGTTCGTTCCAATTTTATTGACTAATAAAGATGCTCCAATTTCATTTGAACAAGCAAAAGTGCATGGTGTAGTAGTCATCGACAAAAGCAATATTGATGAATTATTAAAATTAATAATGTCTAATAATATAGAACAAGCAATAGAATTATTTGTAAAAAGGATTAATAGTACATAACAAATATTTTAATCCAAATAGATTGTGCAACTTACAAAGGAATGCATTTCTCACGAAGGTTTAAACATACTCTTAAATTGCTTTCTAATTTGGAAAAAGAATACAAGAAGTGATCATTATCAGAACTCTTTCCTCGAGTTATTATTGTTTTTGTCATAGTGTCAGACCCTTCAGGTTCAGGCAGGTGTACTCACATTTCTTTAACAGTATAGCAGATGGCGCAGGAGATGCTCCAGCTAAGTCAAGGGATTTGACGGTAAAATATAGTTACGCTTGGACTTTATTCACCACTAACTACGATAACAATTTAGAGACCTTTTGGAGAGAAGACGTAAAAGGTGTCTCTTTGGAGACATGTTTTGACGAAAATGGTTGTCTATATCCAGACTTCTTTCTACGTTGTGCTGGAAATATGGTATTTAATGGACCTGTCAATTGGCTCTGATGTTTCTCTTAGGATTTCATGACAGGATGAACATAGATATTGGAGCCGACCAACGGTCACAGAAACAAAATTACCGTATAGTACGTAATAAATCACGTCAGTTATGATAAATTGCATTAGCCACCAATGATCAGTGACCGGTCTTTCTTGGGTCCTGTGTATAGCGCCGATATCCTTCATGTGTTTGCATGGAAGGAGGAAATTGTAGTAGTAGAGCCGGCGTTTTGTCAACAAGCGGGTTAATTCCTTTAAAAAACTAGTCTAATCATCTTCAATATCCTTGAGGCTTTTCTCATGGGTTATCACTTGGGAAATTTGGCTGTGAATTTGAAAATATTAGGAGTCTTCTTGACCCGATTGTTAACCTTGAAGACGTTTGAACTCCTGTAGAACGAAGAGTCTATTTCAACGTAATCAAATACATGCGAGTAACATTTCAGCCAACTGGAATTCTCAATATTGGAAGGGCAGAAATAATACATGGTTCTCTTGGGCCTCTATCTGACTCCTGACATTATAACATCATCCCATGTTTTTATACACCAACATTATATTCATATCCTACGGTATCGATAATTTTTCAGGCATAATAACCTAGTATATAACTCATTAGTCATTCAATGCTAGTTAGATTCTTAAATCTCTAGAATTCAAGAAAAATTCAAGTATATATCTCTTCATTAATTAATCCTGCAGGTCCTTAAATCTTTAGAACTTAAGAAAGACCACTTATATTGCTCGTTCGTGCTCTATCAAATCCCGATATTCTGACGATTTAAGAAAGTTTTTGTCTAGAATTATTGGATTCTAAAGGACAAGATTATGCTTTGCCCTACAGTCATTTGTATTATGGTTAACACAAAAGTAGTTTGCCAAGACGAGTTCTTGGCCAGGGAGCCAACTCCTGAAGAAGTTCGGATTGAAGAATCGTGGTATCCGATAGAAGATGGCGAAATCACAGAGCAGGTCCAAGGGTTTTCTATAGCCCCCCAATATTCCTTGAAGCAACTCAGGCAAATAGAAAGGACAGGCATCAAGAAGCGTAAATTAGATTCTCGAAGGCTTGAGTAGGATTCTAGCGCACAACGGAGTAAACATTGACATTAGTAAAACCTCATCTTGATGTAGAATTTCCAGACTATACAGAAATTATTCTAAGGGCGATAGACCAACCAATGAAGATCCGAGATGGCGTGCATGGCGTGCAGATTACAGACCTCACACTATGCCCTAGACTGAAAATATTTGAAATTGTAAATCCTAAAGAACAATCTAGCACCATGAATCCGTCGTTGTAGTTAGTTACGCTAGTCAGGCGGAAGCCAATGATACTGCAGGCTGTCGAGGTTGAAGAATGGAAGCGCTGTCAAGAAACAGATTTTCACTTTATCATAGCCTTAAAAAGAAAAATTTGGAGAGTCCGTGTAGATAAAAATGTGGGTTCACCGATGTATTGGACTGCAGCAGGCCACTACAAGTGCTAATGGTGAATTGATATCGTCGCTGGTACTATAAATACTGTAACATCATTGCTATTATCTATATTGGCATTATGACCATTCTTTTTTAGCAAATGAATAGTGACAGTTTTTAGGTCTGTGAAATGAGAGTTTATGGTTATACTTCCAGCTAGGTGTTTATCTTCGTTACCTATACCTACAACTGAAATGTAGTTAGGTGTATTTCCATTGTAGTTATTGTGGCTTAATGTCACCCTCAGTATATGTGGCGAATGCCTATCGACATCGCTTATCTTGATATTTTTCACATAACTCGCATCGTTGTGGATATATACTCCTACACCTTGATGGTAGTCAGTACTATGTTGCTTGTTGTAATGATGGATATCAGATGCTGCAAAAGCAACTGATGGTGCTGTAATTGATGATATGTATGGCGCGCTTACCAACACCATCAACACCATCATTGTTCCTGTAAGAATTGCTGTTATACTTGAGACTTCTATTCTATTGGCTTTCGGATTTAACATCAAAATCAATAAGTTCATACATATCACTTAAATTTAATTTAACATAGTTTATGAGCTGCGCCTCTAGATTCATTTTAAAGAATAAGGTATGCACTGCAAAGCTATACCTATAGTTTTGTAATAGCAACTATCAGATTTTATACTAACGGTCAAAAGATGATATCTAATGGGAATGTGGAGTTTCATAATGAGATACTAATTCGCAATATTGGTTAGTATTAATTAATGGCAGGAGCCTCCAACTAACCAATCAACTGAGGAATAGGATACAAAAGAGGTTTTCGGCTTGAACTCTAAGCTGAGTCCTCCTTAGTAGATGTATGCATTCTGACAAATTATGAAAGTATATACTTTTGTTTAACCACGGATCGGCATCGGCTGAATTCATCTTTAATGACCTTAATAACATCTATTTAGAATCAAGATATCCTAAATAGTGATCTGAAATGCGTGTATATGTTTTATTGATATAAATAAATTCCACTAGGAATACTGTCATCCTAGGTGCAGGAGAGATGAAGAGATATAATTCGGTTTAAGGTGTAACGATACAAAAAGCCGTACTGTGTTTTCGTTTCCCTTATATTAACAGAACCAGACCTGGCACAGGTGAAGAAATGAACGAGACCAATTCATCATACTTTTCTAGAAGTAGTTATTCCAAACTTGTGCTATCCGTAAAAATCGACCGTACAAATAATTCTCTGGACAGATTCCTACGTCAAAAATATTAACTTCTGTCTGTATAAGATGATGTGCGTATTAGTAAAGTACCAGAAAAAGGGAAAGGTAATGTCAGCGCATCTTCGATAAAGAGATCCGAATTACCCAAAATACTACTCGTAGATGATGAGCCTGATATTATATTGACACTGAGAAACGGATTGGAAGACACCGGATTTTCAGTTGTTTCGTGTTTCGTTTCGATAAATCCATATTTAAACCCCCAAAAAAGGTCTGGTATAATGGATAATATTATTATTATTGAAATTCCAATCGTATCATCGCTAAACGTCCTCATATACTTTTGCATGTCGTGTAGTTATCAACATAGGAGGAATCTTGCGTCGCTATCTGTTATAGGGACGCATTTTGGGTCTGGAAATCTGAACATATGATCGAACAGTTATGGTTTCCTCAGCTTTAGATTCAATATTAATAACATCATGATTACTGACTGATCTGTTATTCTACCGTTACTTTTTCAATAACACGCTTGCTTTTCATGTTGAATTTTTCCAAAGTATTAGATATCAATCTTACCAGCCAAAGTATTGCGGCAATAACATATTGCGTTCACTCTGAATGTCTTCTCTTCCTTTCTTCTTCTTTCAGATAAAAAGACGGTATCGCTTTGCTGCAATCGTGCCTGTTAAAGCCTTGTTTAGCTGTAGTAGTAGCCCCACTAATTAATAATAATTTGTGTTAATTCCACGTAGTGATTTAGGAAACACAGACCCTGTGACAAAACTTATCTGCAACGATGTCAAAGGAATAGTAGAACAGCAGCAGTATGTATTTGATACTCTCTGGGACAAGGCGATACTAGCTGAATAGAAGACATGAATCAGCTAACATAGAGATTATTCGAAATACTAGAGAGTCGATAAGGCGATCTTTTGATCTAGTGGAATCTGCAAGTGATGAAGTGTTGAGAATATTTTCCTCGATCAATGCATTTCGTCGCCAAGTGCGGGTTGGAGTACTCCACTTATTCAAAGAATCAATAGAACATGGCGTAAAAGTTAGAGTCTTGATACCAGCAGACCACCAACAAATTACACAGATAATAAATGAAATGAATTTGATACTGCCTGAGTTATCCATTAGAAGCGTTGACAAGAGTTTACAAAATACAATTGGAATTTTGGTGGTTGATAGAAGGGAATCTCTAATTATAGAAACAAAGGATGATACAAAAGATAATTCTTACGACGCAGCAGGATTGGGGGCATACTCTGATAGCAGGCCAATTGCTTTATCATATGCTTCTATATTTGATAGTCTTTGGAAACAAACAGAATTATATGAAAAATTAAGTGAGACATATGAGCAGCTAAAAATTAATAATAAAATGCAACAAGAATTTATCAATATTGCAGCTCATGAATTACGTATCCCTATACAACCAATCCTTGGATTAACAGACGTCCTCCGTTCTGATAAAACATTGGATAGAGCAGCACAAGAGGAGTTACTGGATGTTATAGTTAGGAATGCAAAGAGGTTGCAGCGACTTGCCGACGACATTTTAGATGTTACAAAAATTGAAAGTCATTCATTGCTGCTAAAGAAAGAACTAATCAATCTAAATGATATAATATCGAATACGGTACAAGAAATTAAAGGTCAGGACGTGAAAGTAGAACTAATATACAATCCTGAAGACCATAATATCATTTTTGTAGAAGCAGACAAAGCAAGATTAATTCAAGTTATTTCTAATCTAATAAATAATGCTGTCAAATTTACCAAGGCAGGTGGGGGAACCGTATCTATAGGTATAGAAGAAGAAAACAAACAGGATAATGGTGCTCAAAAGCTTGTTGTTGTTACTGTCAAGGATACTGGTACAGGAATAGACCCTGAGATATTACCAAGACTATTTACAAAATTTGTGTCAAAATCATTTCAAGGGACAGGTTTAGGATTGTTTATTTCTAAAAGTATTGTAGAAGAACATGGTGGTAAGATATGGGCTAAAAATAATTCTGATGGTAGAGGAGCAATATTCATGTTTAGTCTGCCAGTCACCAAAAACAACAGTTGAGTTAGGAGATGGCCACCCATCAAGAACAATGAGAAAAGAAGAATATTGTTAGTAGACGATGAACCTGATATTATTTTAGCATTAAAAACCGTCTTGGAGGAGAATGAATTCAAAGTAGATTCATTCATTGATCCTGTTTTAGCATTGAAGAATTTCAAAGCAGATTTGTATGACCTTTTAGTTTTTGACATTAAAATGCCACAATTGAATGGCTTTGAGCTATATCTAGAAATAAGAAAGATAGAAAGTACAATTAAGGTCTGCTTCTTGACGGCTTTGAGTGAATTCCATGAGTATGATGAATTTAAAAAAGACGTATCTCCAAAATCCGGTGAAAGATACTTTATTGCAAAGCCAATTGATAATGAGACAATGCTAGAACGAGTAAACGAAATGATAACAAGTTAATGATTGAAAGATGTCCAAAAACAATCTACCTCGCCTATGTACAGCCTGAATAATGAGGAAAGAGGATGAAACGGATATTATGAAAATCGCGGAAATTACTAACATGTCTAATGTAGGCTTACACCTTTGTTAATCCATGTTTTTGCGTTGTTCCAGTCTAACCTTATGGATATGTCAAAACATTGTAAAGCTTCCTCACCTTTTCCTAATTCAATGAGTGCTTCACCTTTGCCATTCCACACCTCGGCACTTTTAGGATACTCTTTAATTAACTCTTCAAAATAATCTACTGCATTCTGGGATTCACCTTTGTCAAGATAGCGATACTTTAACAGATCCTTCGAACAGTACGAAAGACGTTTGAGTGATAGCTGAGTTACCTAAGGGAAATCGATTTTCGACAAAGGAGAAGGGGAAAAGGCCAAAAATGAGCGTGGCGTAAGGCGTAAAATGATATGTTTCGACACATTATCCTGCATTTTCTACTATTTGGCAACTTCATGCGCTTAATTTCACCTGATGAAACGAATAAGATCCCTATACTCTTTGACAAATTGAATTGGAAAGGGGTAGTTATTGACAAACAAAGTAATCTCCACGAACCAATCATTAGGAGGGCTTTCTTTCTTGTGGTTCTACATAGTTTTTACCATGACATAGAAAAAAGAGAGAAAGTTGGACTTTTCGTTTCGATGTCTTCATTTTTGAGGATCACTTGTCTATGTCTGCATTATTGTCGGCTTGGTTAAGACATACCGTAAGGCCTGGACTGACGAGTCGGGGTTCACCAGGTGAACCAGAGCATTCATTTAGCTGATTGATCTGTTGATCAACTTTTATGCTGTTGTTGTGGTGGTGATGATGTCCACCTGCAAAAGCCTGTTGGGGTATGGTGAATGTCGCTGCAGTCAATGCCATTGTTGCTACGAGTGACGCAATTGCTAAAGTAGTCGTCTTAGTGTTGTTCATTTCTCAGAAGCTATCATCCAGTATACTATATTTCAGATGCTTCACATCAAGTGCTAACAATACAGTAGATTTTGTTGATATATTCAAACACTACTATTTGCGTTACGGAGATTACAGACTCACTAGAAGGGAGGCAGTATTTTATGGTTAATGGTGCATTGTCAATGCCCAGTACTATTATTCCCAGTTGACTTTGATGGACCTTGATTCTCTTTATGATAGAAAGCTACTTTTATTTTTTTACTCAACTATGTAGCATGTTATTATGATTCAAAAAAAATGAAAGAGGAAGAAGAGTATGTTTTCTTCTAACCCGTAATTAGCCCCGGTACTTTTGCCGTCACTGCCGGTATCTCTTTCTTCCCTACTTAAAATCATATCTAATAAATCATAACCGATTGTTAGAAATTCAAAGTGTTTTTTACTAGCATAAAAGAAGAACAACAACGAATTATATAATGGAATGATTGGTCAATTAGTATCACGGGAATATACATTACGCTATGCTTGTGATCGAGTATTAGAACTTGATAATTTCGTCAGATATGTTGGCCTCGTAAATAAAATGGGAACGATAATCGCATATCAATATAGAGATGGACTGGATCCCTTATTGAAAACCAATGAATTGGAACTATCTTTTATAGACACTCTCCTGAGGTCAAGTGCTAGAAAGGATATGGAACCAAAACTAGGTAGAGCAGTAAATTCGCTTACACTATATGAAAAGGTAAAACGAGCAACAATATTGCCTGATAGTGAAGAAGATCCTATTCTCATGGTTTCATTCGATAGCAATAAGACTAAAGTAGGAATCGATCATGAGTCCCTAATTCAGGACGGAATATTGCCGCTAGTCTCTTATTATCTTAAATCTTTCTCATGTAGGCAGGATTTAACTTTCTTCCATGATGGCAGTCACAGTCATAGCCGTACTACCACTAATACCAGTAGCAGGTCTTGCACATGAAGAAGAAAATTTTGCTTGTCGAAGATGAACAAGATATTGCCACAGTTCTTGATATGGTTTTAGAAGAAGGATACGAAGTTGATTGTTTTTCCGATCCTGTATTAGCACTGAAGAATTTCAGGGCACGTTCGTACGATCTAGTTATCCTTGATATTAAGATGCCAGAAATGGATGGTATCGAGCTAAGCCAGCAGATAAAAAAGATAGACAATGCCGTTAAGGTCTGTTTTCTCACAGCAAGCGAGTTGTATTATGAAGAATTTAGAAAAGATCTAGGAGTAGGAGAGCCTACATTAGATACAGATCTATTTCTTAGGAAACCCATTCAGAATGAAGATTTAATGAAGGAAATAACTAGGATAATAAGTTCTAATTAGAATAGCGGCTGCTGGCTGATGGTAAACGATACTGATACGATACAGGTTTATACGTCCAGTAACATTTCCAACGTTATTTTTAGAATCTGTCCCTAGATTTGAAATGAGAATATGGACAACTAAAGAAATAAGCTGTGGTATCTGGCAGAATCTAAGACGAGCTAAATCAGGAACGTAATAGATGTAGGAAAGTAACAGACATTCTTATTGTAGATCTACTTTGGTACCTGTTCGTTTACTGGTACTCTAAAAGTAAATGTAGCACCCTTTCCGTCAGCATTATTCTCAACCCAAATCTTGCCACCATGAGCTTCGATTATGCTTTTAGAGATAAAAAGACCCAATCCAGTCCCAGTCTGTGCGCCATGTAAGGGAGATTTTGTAGCAAACTTTGTGAATAATTTTGATAATTCCTCGGGATTTATGCCCTGACCAGTATCCTTCACGCTCAATAACACAGCATCGTTGTTGTTACTATTGTGGTCTCTTGCTTCTGAATCGATAGAAATAGTTACGGTACCTGTTTCGGTAAATTTAATGGCATTACTTAGTAGATTAGAAATAACTTGTGTTATTCTTCCTTTGTCTGCTTCTAATATAATATCTTGAGGCTTATATGATAACTGTATATTTTTATTGTTAAGGAAGTCTACGCCTAATGTTATATCATTCATAGCATTTATTATTACATCATTTAAGTTGAATAGTTCTTTTTTTATTGTTAGCGACTGGCTTTCAATTTTTGTGACGTCAAGTATTGCTTCTGTAAGTTGTAGCAGTCTTTTAGCATTTCTTGTTATGACATCTACTAATTCTCGCTGTCGAATATCCTGTATTTTTGGGCGAAGCATTGCTGATAGACTAAGTATTGGTTGAATAGGTGTTCGCAACTCGTGAGAGGCCACGTTGATAAATTCATTTTTCATCTTATCTGATTCCTTTAATCTTTCATACTGGGTGCGAATTAATTCCTCCCTTTCCCTCAATCTGGCATTAATTTCCTCCAAGCTCTCATTGCTTTCTTTCAATCTCAGATTATAATTGATACTTGATAATGCAAGTCCAATGATGTTAACAAAATAAGCCGCGTCCTTGAGGATATGAGCTACATTATGTGCTGTATCAAATGAAGCAGTTGAATAAGACATTATAATCTGGGCAAACGCATCAATTAGTATAGAACCTACTATTCCTTTGTAGAAAACATCCTTTTTTTTATCAAGCTGATTTTTATAAAAATAAAATAAAGCAACTAACAATAATATGAGTGGAGGAATTTCATAAGGTCTATGTAATGGATAATTGTCCAATACTACACCCGGAAAAACTACAAAGAGTGAACTTATTGCACTAATTGCGGCTACACCGGCAAGTACAGCCAGAGATACTACGAGCGTTTTTTGTTGTAATTTGTTATGTCGGCTTTCTCTTTCCTTTCTTTCTTGTTCCTCTTCTTCTTTTCTGCCTTGTTCAGAAATAGAGGGTGATAGCTGCTGTACTCCTTTAGTCTTTCTTGAAAGAAAGGAAGATGCAGTAGATAATATACTGGTGTTAGAATCTTCTTTCCTAGACAATATAGGATAACCCGCAATTGCCATAGCAAACATAGCACTGAGAAATAGCCTCCCTGCAAACCATGTCTGTGGTATAAAATATTTGAGAAAGAGTGGCTCATTTATTAAATTATAAGATACTATAACATGCAGTAAATCAATTAAAGCATTAGTGAGGAATCCTATTCCAAGAAAGAGACTGAATTTATCATTTAAAGTACGATAACGCGATATATAGTAAAATGAGAGTATTGCAGCGAGTATCACAGCAAACATCTCAATATAAAAATGATGTATCTCAGACAGTACCCAAGTATTAGCATTAATAGATAGAATTGCTATTACCGAAAGAGGAATGGATGGTACAAGTGTATATTTGATTAGAGTTTCATTTTTGGAAAAGAATGAAGAAAAGGGATTGGAGCTATGTGATGATCCTGACGTCGGCTTATTCTTCCTCCTTTGGAATATTTTTTGTGATGAAAGAATGTGATAACGTAGTTATTATCCAATCTGAAGAAAAACGCACGCGATATGGCTCTTTATATGTCACATCAATTTACCTCTACGCTATTACAATATCATACTGCTCCGTAGTTCGCTATAAAAATATCGATAAGCCTATTATAGTGGAGGTTCTATCCTAAGTAGTTAGAACATGGTTGCATAATAATTTGAGTTTAGAAAATATTTGACATGGGCACAAAGAATGGAACTCAAGCGAACAATATAAGACCTGTCTTAGATGCAATTGAGGTCGTTCACGAAGTTACATTTGTGATTAGTTATTTTGTTTTCTAAGGCCTTTCCACATAGATTACAGTAGTATATCT
>WNFX01004580.1_pt2 | contig 22252 bp, 17 predicted proteins | sample 5400111 | NCBI WGS metagenome assembly WNFX01 (sample SAMN13153363, study PRJNA577476) | soil metagenome | isolation source: 40 cm soil or saprolite under grassland replicate 1 | place: USA:California | collected 2016-06-15 | reverse complement strand
TACACCGCGTCCTCGGGCAGATGCGTGGCGGCACGTGTCACTCGATTTCCCATAAGGCTATCCCCTTTTCTTTGACTCACTCCTTTCTAGAATACCACGTAGAATGCGAGTTGGCTGGGAGCCTTTCCACACAGTCTCTGAGATGCAAGCGGTGGCCAGCACGACTCCCCCCTCGGCGGAATTGGCCCATTGTTCGGCTTCCGCCACGGCAGCACCGAAAGGGGATCAGCACTATCTCGACGAGCGGCACTCCTAACAGCAGTCCGCCCGCTTGCGTACGTTCCAGCGATCTGAGCGGGGCGAATCCTAGCCCAGAAGCGAAGAGTGAATCTGCGGTGGGCCCAACTCTTCTTTGGTCCAACTTCGCGGCGAGCATGAACGCTCTATGGGTTGCGATGAAGTATAACCCTCTCTCATTGATCAATCCACCTGGGTCACCAGAAGCTGCATGCAGAGCAATGCAAGACCAAGCGAAAGGTCTTTGCTGTTCGGGGCCTTTCGCTTGGTCTGATGTGAGCGAACCAATTTTCCATTTGACGCAGGTCGCCACGCTCCTCACGAGGTCGTTGTTGGCGGCATGCCAGCATAGGTGGGAGGCATCCACAGATTGCTGGGCGGCATGAGAGCCTGCGCTTGTGGCTGCTGCCGCCGGACTTGATAGTCAATCGAACGCAGTACCTCGTGTAAGGCGTTATTTTGCTGGAGCGCTCCGATAGCAGCGGTAATGAGGAGGGGATAGATGGCCAGGCCCACCGCTCCTACGACGATCTGATCGACCCAGTCCTGGGCCCCCACTCGCACCAAGGTGCCGCCCTCGATACGCGCCAGAGAGACCGCCAGGGCCTTGTTAAAGCCGGTAATCGTCCGCAAGGTGCTTTCCTGCTTTCATTGCACGGTCATATGATTGCTATCGCCAAAGTGTTGTGCCTCATACCCCTTGGCCTGGTACTCAAGCACCAACGCCTGAGCAATGGCCGCAAGGTCAAGGTCCTGGGTCTGATAGAAAAGAGCTTCCATAGCACTTCTTCCTTTCTGTCGAGAAGAGATTCATCTTCCAAAGTCTGTCTTCCTTCAACCGTCAACACGTCCCCGTTAGACGAGACTGAACGGACGACAAAGAGGGAGCAGTTGCTTGTGATGGTCACAACAGCCTCGATCTCCACGTCAAAAGACGCTGCTCTGGTCCACTGCTCAACCTAGCTAGCGTTGCATACCCCTTTCAAAGAGAAAGAATGTCCGAGGTTCACCTCCTGTTCCAGATGCGCCCTCTACAGCTCTCTAGCCAGAGAGCGCCTGTGTCTCTCGATGCCTCGTTGTGTGTGACAGAGGCACCAGAACGTCAGCCGTCATGATGTTCCGCTCAAATGCCGACAAGGTCACTGCTCGGCTCTTTTCCTTCCTGCACTGTTGTGGCTTTCCCCTCCTGGCGGGTCAACCGGCGCGGTTTGCTGGTATAGAGGGGAGCCATGAGGGTGCAGATCCGTCGCAGCAGGCGGGGGAAGCGCTTCATGTGCTGGTAGTCGATCCCACCAAAGGGCGGCTGGGGATCGTACTGGATCAGCCACTGCACCATGCGCGCCGTTTCTTCATCGGTGAAACGGGATACCACGTAGAGGGCCATATCGATGCCTGCCGAGACCCCGGCTGAATCGATGATGTTGCCGTTGACCGTCCAGCGTTTCTGCACGTAGTGTGCGCCCAGGTCCTCAAGATAGCGCGGACACAACCAGTGGGTCGTCACCTCACGTCCCTCCAGCAACCCAACGGCTGCTAAGAGCAGTGCGCCGGTGCAGACCGAGACAATCCACTCGGCATCGTGAGCAGCTGTCCGAATATATTGGCGGATGGCCGGGTTGCTCATGGCCCGAAACGTTCGCGTGAGGCCACCTGGGACGAAAAACGCATCTGGATGCGGCAGATCAGCAAAGGTGGCGTTGGGCACCATGCGCACCCCAATATCGGTCATGACTGGACTGACCTGCTCGGCCACCACCACCAGGCGGAATTGTGGCGCAATCCGGCTCAAGGTGGAGAACACCTCCAAGGGGCCGGCCAGGTCAAAAACCGTCAGGCCCGGGTAGAGCACAAAGGCGATCGTGTGGGCTGGCTCCTGTGTGGGCAGGTGTTGGCTCAAGAGTGGCGTAAGGGCCACCTGCATCTCGTCGAAGCTGGACCAGTCGAGCCGGCCAAAGGGCGGATGAGGATCGTACTCAATCATCAACTGGCCGAACTGGGCGATGTCCTTGCTCGTGAGTTGTGCACCCAACCCGATGGCCATATCCACCGCCCCTGAGACCCCGGCAGAGGTCGTGAACTTGCCGTCCGTCACCCACCCTGCGGGTCGGTAGGGTTGAGGGCGGGCGCCATAGGCCTGCAGGCGATCGGTATAGGCCCAATGGGTCGTCGCCAGGTGCCCTTCGAGCAGCCCGGCTGCAGCCAGGAGCAGCGAACCGGTGCTGGTCGCCGCGACCCATTCGGCATGCTGACCAGCACGACGCACGTACTCGATCAGGTCCGCATTGTCTAAGGCAGGCAGTGTCTCTGCTCCACCACCAATTACGACCAGCGCGTCTGGCTGCGGCACGTCTGCAAAGGTCTTCTGAGGGATGATCGCCATAGGGGTATCGGTCGAGATCTCCTCGATACGCTCTCCCACCACCACGACCTCATACCCAGCATGCAATTTTAGCAGTGCTCGCCGCGCCATGATGCCCGCCAGGAGCGTACGGTTGGCTACCAGTTCCAGCAGGGAGATGCCGGGGTACACCACATAGGCAAGGGTTTTCTTGCTCATTTCTTTCTCTCTTCTTTCTCGTTCCAAACAACTTACGAGACGTCTATCGTCTTTTTGGTTGTATCATGGGATGTCGTGTCCCGCTCAAGCTGATGGAGCAGGTGCTTGGTCAGGTAGAAGGCATCATCCCCAACCCCAGTCAGCAGGGCCGAGCCGCGCGTCCACTGCCAACTGCGTCCGATCAGGTACAGGCCTGGCACCGGAGAGATGCCGCGCTGGTGCAGCAGGTGTCCCTTGGTGTCCTTGGCCTCAGGAATGACGATCCAGTCTGCCTGCTCCTGGTATCCGGTCGCCCAGATCGCCGTCTCCACGCTTGCCGTTTCTCGACTTTCGAAGGTGACCGTCTTGCCATCCGCATGTAGTAGACGACCAACGACGGCTACTCCTGATCGCTTCAATTGCTTGAGTGCCAGGCCTTTCCCTGGAAAGGGATCGGACTTCATGAGGTACTTACCGATGCGACTCTCGCGTGATGCGCGCAGGATGCCCAGCTTGTCCATCCACCAGAAGATACTCTTGCCCAGTAGGCGCTCTGGAGAGACCCGCCGGGGACGTCCAGTAGCCAGATATACCTGATGTGTCGCGGCAAGCTCCCGTGCGATTTGCCTGCCACTGGCGCCGTCCCCGACGACCAGCACCGGGCCAGCTGGAAGCTGGGTGGGAGAGCAATAGGTCTCAGGTGAGAGCTGCACGACCTCTGCTGCAAGAGGCCTCGCCATGGACGGCACGGCTGGCGTTTGAAAAGCTCCGGTCGCCAGCACCACAGCACGTGCGTCGATGGTCTCCCCGGTCCCGGTAGTGGCCCGAAAACCTTCGCCGTTGCGCTCCAATCTCTGGATGGACGTATCAACCAGCACCGGCAGCACGAACTGGCTGGCATAGCGTTCCAGGTAATCCGCCAGTTCATCCTTCTTGGGGTAGCCATCGGGGTCGCCTGGCACAGGCAGTCCGGGCAGTGCGCTGTAGGCACGCGGCGTGAACAGCACCAGCGACTCGTAGCGCTTGCGCCAGCTATCGCCGATGCGACGATGGTTTTCCACCAGTTGAAAGCGTAAGGCTGTCTGCTTCAGATGATAGCCGAGCGCCAGGCCTGCCTGTCCGGCTCCAATAATGAGGACGTCCAGCGTTTGATTATGTGTCGTCATCGTGCCATTCCTTTCTCGAGTACATGGTAGGTGAACATCATGCCGCTCTCCAGGTGTTCGGCAATGTGGCAATGCACCATCCAGGCGCCCGGGTTGGACATCTCGACCAGGATGTCCACCGTCTCTCCGGCTGGTACCAGCACCGTATCCTTCCAGGCCAAGTTGTCATTAGCCCTCCCGTTACGACTCAGCACGAGAAAGCGCTGCCCGTGGAAGTGAATGGGATGCTGCATGGGGTGGTCCGAGTCAGCCGCGTTGATGATGCGCACCTTGACCAGGTCGCCCGCCGTGAAGGACCAGTCGATGTCGTGATTGACGGCTCCTGTTTCGCCGTCCACCAGCTTCCAGAACATATTTTCTGGGGTGGACATGCGGTTCATCTCCTCCATGGTGTCTTCCCACTCGATGGCTTCCAGGTGCTGTCCGCCCATGTCATGTTCCATGTGTTCCATGCCGGGCATCTCGGCCACCAGTTGTAGTGTTTTATCGGGCTGGTGTTCAGCTTCGCGAGCGGTTGTAGCCCGCAGCATCTCCAGTTCGGGACTCCTGTGCAAGGTGAAAAACGCCTGGGCGAACGAGGGATCAGCTGGCTGCGCCTCTACGATGATGTTTGCCAGCGGGTAGATGCGCTCTGGTGTGCGGTGCTCCAACTGTGTCTTGCCGGTGTACTCAAAGTAGACATCGACGATCACGCGCTCGGAGGGGGAGAGCAGCAGCTCCTCGACGAACTCCTCGTGTTCAACCCGCCCGTTGTCACCGCCGACGAGCTTCATGCGTGCTCCAGGCAGACGGACATTGAAGACGCGCACGTTGGCCGTGTTTACCAGGTACAGGCGCACTACCTCACCCTGGCGAAAGGCAAAGTGAGGCGAGGTCTCGCCGTTCGTCAGCATGACATTGCCGAAGCGGCCCATGGCCGTGTGGTCCGAGTGCGTGCGACTGAAGGGCACGATCTTGTCTTCCTCCAGCAGGATGTCGTCAAGTGTGAGAGTGAGTTCCTGGTTCACCGGCGACCAGTACGTCTCGTCCGTCGGAACGACGATGATCGGCCCGTAGAGACCCATTTCCTGGGTATAGTCTTCGCGCAGGTGCGGGTGGTACCAGTAGAGACCGGGATCGGGAAAGCGCACACGGTAGGTGAAACTCCCGCCGACCGGCACCGGAGCCATCATCCCCTGGTGGGCGCCCTGTGGCACGCCATCGTAGCGGTTGTCCAGGCGCAGGCCGTGCCAGTGCACCGTGGATTCGAGATCCGTTTCATTGGTAAAATGGACGGTCACTTCGCTGCCCTGCGCCACCTTGAGGGTTGGGCCAGGAATCGAGCGATTGTAGGCCAGCATCTTGACGGTGGCCTCACCGATACGTTTTCTTACTTGTTCGGCGCGCAGTTCGAAGACCTGATCGGGTTGCAGCTCGATGGTCTGGGGAACGATGGCCTCTGCAAGCCCCGTTGTGTCCTGCGAGAATGCATCGGTCACACTGTCCATCTTCGTCTCTTCTTGATCGGTGGAATGCATGTCGTGGTTTGAATTCATCAGGTGTATCTCCTTAGGAATGAATGAGTAATGAATGGAGCTGTGCGCTTTCCTGCTCCCAATCAAAGAGCGGGTTCAGAAGAGCGTATGCCCAAATGAGACAAATACAAGGTGATCGCACGCCAGGAAACCGCTTTCCTCGCATTCACTTCTTCTTTTAGCCTATCGGTGTCTTGCTGGCGAAAAGAGACACCGACAATGTTTCGGCCAACGACAAGCTGTTCGAGGAGTGGCAAAAAACCAGCCTCTCATCTCAATGCCTCGTTTTTGCCCTTGACTCTCGATGCAGGATCCAAGTGCCTTGTGAAAACTCTTTCGTATTTTCCTACGAAAATCGTATACTCCTCACATCCCCCGACAAACTCTGCCACAATGGTAAAGGATAGCACTCCCATGTTACAAATCCGTTACAAGGAGCGGGAAAAATGTTACAAATGCGCTACAATCGCAAGAGAATTGGGACGGCCTCATTGGAAAATGAGGACAGGATTTTGGAAGGCTCATAATGGGGTAACCCTCAATTGTCATCGTCCCTGAACTCCTCGCAACGACGATGACCACCAATACACCGAGTAGAAGCACAATGCCCTGCAGTCCTTCCTCCAGGATCGCGAGTATCGAGAGACGGAGTGGACGCCTTACAGGCATCTCCCTCGATGTATGGAACATATACGTTTCCCTCCATCTTTTCAAAGCAAAAGTGTTTCTCTTTGTGAACAGGGCTTGCGCTCCACCGCCCTTACTCTGTGGCCATGGGTTAGGGCAGTGCATGGCCAAACGAAACGAGTACGAACTGTTCGTCTGCTTCTATGCGCAGGATAGCATCGCCAGATGAAACGAAGCTGAGAATGAAGATCAGCCGAGGTGCGTTTATGCTGTCATCTTCATGGCAGACCTTGCATTGTTGCTTTCTAGTATCACTTCATGCAAATGCTTTCCCAACTTTCACTTCGTTCTGCCGTCTGTAGCTAGTCTACCCTTTTGCAAAGCAAGACACATCACCCAAAGGGAGTATTATGAGGAGTATTCTTGCGAGGTGAGGGGAATGATCCAAAAGGATCAGTGGAGAAGGTGCGGTGAACCCACAAGCCAGATGGTGTTCCTAGAGCAAGTCCAATGCTCGCGCTCGTACGACCGCCTGTGTGCGATTCTCGACACCCAATTTGCCGAAGATGTTGCGGGCATGCCGCTTGACAGTGTTGACGGCAATGATCAGCGCCTGGGCGATCTCCTGGTTGGAGGCGCCGGTCGCCATCAACAGGAGCACTTCACGTTCACGCTCACTGAGGGGTTCGATCAGCGGCTGCGGCATAGGTGCTGGCACCGTGCGCTGGCGATCCTGTGAGGATGCCGCATCGTATGGCGCTTCACCATGTTCGAACGCTTCCAGGAGTCTCTCGACATAGTCTGTTGCTCTGCCCAGGGTTGCTCGACTCTTCCGCAGCAGCGTAGCCATGGCCGGACCCTCGTCAAGGAAGGTGCGGATATACGCTTCCGGCTCGGCCACTTCCAGTGCAGATGCCAGTGCTGAAAGAGCAGGAGAGAGGTTTCCCTGGTCCTGATAGGTGAGCGCTTTGAGGAGCAGGATTTCCAGGACATGCCCCCTTCTTCCTGCCGCCTCTGCACCGGTCTGCAACCGGTCGAGCACCTCCAGGGCTTCGGCATGCCTGTGGTGCGCGAGCGAGAGCCGTGCCAGCAGGATCTCTTCGATCTCCTGGAAGTACAGTGGATGTGATGACCTGTTTCCCTGCCGAGGCGTGTTCCTCTCATGCGCCCAGGCCGCTGCTGCTGCCAGGTTCCCCTGTGCGAGCCAGAGCCGCACCTGAGCTGCGTCCACGGGACCGGGGATCCAGATCCAGATGATGGCGTGAAGCTTCGCCAGCGTCATCACCTGCTGCATGAGATCACCGGCTTCCTGTTCCCTTCTTTGCGCTTGCCGCAGGCGTGCCAGACTGCTCTTGCCGGCGACGATCACAAACGAATTGTTCTCCTGCTGGCCCAGGAGAGTCCCCTGCTGGATCAGGCGTTCTGCCTCTGCGAGTTCGTTGCGCTCGTACAAGAGCGCTCCCAGACCCACATACAGCCCATTGCCTTCTGTCCCCTGGCGACCACGCTCCGCAAGCACCTGCAGCCCTTCGCGGTACAGCCAGATGGCTTCGCCCAACTGGCCCTGGCCCACCCTCACCTGTGCCAGATAGACCGTCGTGACATAGTATAAATAGAAGTTGCCGGTGCGCTGGCACACCTCCCTGGCCTCAGTCATGATCGTGCTGGCGGAGAGGAGGTCGCCTTCCAACCAGTACGCGCTGCCCAGACTGAGCAACAGCAACCCACGCAGCAAATGATCTGGTGGCAAGAAGTGCAGCGCCTCTTCCACGAGTGTCCTGCCACGGGCCACATCTTCGTGTAAGTAGGCGAAGGCGGCACGGATGGTGTCGATCTCCCCCTGTACAATGCGCCGCTCCTCTACGCTCAGGTCTTCTGCGTGATCGACCAGGCTCTGCTCGGCATGCTGCAGCCGTTCGTTGACGGCCTGGAACTGGCCGCTCAGCAGGAGGGTCTGCGCGTAATACAGGCTGAGGCGTGGTCGGCTGCGGATGGTCGCATCCGGCAGCGCCGCAAACCAGCGCAGCAGGGGAACCAGTTCGCCCCCTTCCGATGCAAAGGCGCGAAACGCTTCCATCAAACGTGCCGCCCGCTCGAAATCGTGCGCGGCGAGCGCGTGATCGATGGCGCGATCCAGGAAATGGTGGCGCTCATACCAGATGCTGGCCCGCTCGTGCAGCACTTCCACCGATTCTCTCAACCTGCCCCGATCCAGTTCCACCTTCAAACGGCTGCGCAAAAATTCGGAAAAGAGATGATGGTAGCGATACCAATGGCGTTCGTCGTCCAACGGGATGAGGAACAGGTTGGCCTGCTCCTGGCGCTGGAGGACCTCTTCGGCCAGGTAGTCGAGCACGAAGCGATGACTGCCGGCGAAGGCCGAGAGGAAGCTGGCAATGCCTGTCGGGCTGCGACCCTGCAGGGAGAGTGCCGCCAGTTGTAGGCCCGCAATCCAACCCTCGGTCCGCGCTTCGAGGGTGGCGATGTCCTGGGCAGAAAGGTCCAGCCCCATAACCTCCCTCAGAAAGGCTGCCGCTTCCTCGGGGGTAAAACGCAAATCGGCGGAGCGCAGAGCCAGCTTCTGCTGGCGGACACGCAGGCGCGAGAGCGGAAGCGGGGGATCAATGCGCGTAGCAAGGATCACATGCATAGCAAGAAGGTAAGAGCCTGGTGGATGGAGGAGGCGGTGAGCATATGGTAGTCATCGAGCACGAAGACGAAATGCCTAGCAATAGCGGTGATCTCGTTGATGAGCGTGGTCATGATGGTTTCCATCGAAGGCGGCTGCGGGGAGTGGAGCAGGGGCAAGGTGCGCTCTCCCACACCCGCCTGCACCTGTGCCAGGGCCGCACAGAGGTAGGTGCCAAAACGCGCAGGGTCATTGTCGCCTTCATCCAGGGAAATCCAGGCCACTGGCATTTCTCTGCCTGCCGATGAGTGAATCCACTCGCACAGCAGGGTTGTCTTGCCAAACCCGGCAGGGGCAGAGAGCAGGATCAACTTCCTCTGCATGCCCTGATTCAGGCGTTCCAGCAGTCGTGGACGTGGAACGAGGGCATGGTTGAGAGAAGGAATATGCAGTTTGGTAGCCAGGATCTGGTTGAGAGCCTGTACTTGAGTCCCTGATCCAGAGGGTTCATCCATGAAACGCCTCGAACTTCGCACCGGAAGAAACTATGCATGCTGAGAAAAGACACTGGGAGCATTATAAAATGCAATGAGCTAGAAATGCAATCACCATGATACTGGTCGGTCAGCTATCAGGAGCGGTGATGTGTCCATGCTGTTGACAGCAAGCGATCTGCTGTGGCAGATCTCAGAGCAAGCAGTGAGAGGCATTGTTTGGTCAGATGAAGATGCTCATGCAGCGTGAGCCGCTTCGACCACCACACAGCGCTCCGCCTTTCTGACCGAACACGATGAGATGGCTCTCCTCCGAGTAGGATTTGGGGCTACCTCTTCTATGCAGACCTGGACCGGAGCGCATGAACATGCTACACTGAAAGCATGAGCAGGCTCTCAGGCTCTTACCCCTTACTACACATGCAGACATGCGTAGCCCAAAGGCCTCACTCCAGAGACGAAAGGAAGAGAACCATGCCACACAAAGTACGCAAAATGACCTATGTCTCCGTCATCTTGTACCATCTGACGGGAGGACGTGCCTTCAGAGGCAGTGCAGAGAGCCCTACAGGCTTCCTTAAGCTCACCACCATCGGGCGCAAATCTGGACAACCACGCACGGTACATCTGCTCTATATTCGCGATGGTTCAGCCTATGTCGTGACCGCCTCCAATGGAGGGAAGCCACATCCTCCGGGCTGGCTCTTCAATGTGCGCAGTAACCCCAAGGTCAGCATACAGGTGCAGGACAGGCAGGTGAGCGCAGTAGCAGAGATAGCTGAAGCAGACAAACGAAGGGAACTGTGGGAGCGGCTCCTGGAACTCGCCCCGATGTACGCAGGATATGAGAAGCAAGCCTCACGCGAAATTCCGATGGTGATTTTGCGGCCAGTCGACGAGCAGCGGCCCTAGCTGTTCACACATCCCGTGAAAGACATCTTCGCCACGGGTGGCTCTCCACTCTTTCTTGGTGTCCACGTTCGCTTGCAGAACTTCAGCTTGAAGCAAGGAGCGCCTCGGAGACAGACAGAGGCACGACCTGAGCCACTCTATGCTCTCATGCAGAGTGCTGCTTCGTACCTCGCTTCTCTTGCTGGCAAGACTGGACGAGAAAGCTCTGATGCCTCCGCCGAGCATATCGGTGAAGGCACTTGTCTGCACGCGCGACAAGCTCGCCAACATACATCCCCTTTTCCTTCCAGCACGGCCCTCTCGGGCTGATCTACTGGATACCTCAGAGGGAGCGGCAGCCACTTGCTCATCTACCAGCTGTACTGAGGGTTGATGGCGGCCCTTTCACTGTTGGACTTCTTACATGCCCTCGGGTACGAGCAGGACATCGTGAAATCAATCGCCCAGCAAGCTGACGTATGCTACAACAGCATGCAAAGGCTTTGAGCGAAGGGTAGCGATCGTTGTTCTGAAGCGATGATCGAGTAGAATCTGTGATATGGCTGATCCATTTTGTGAGAGAAATGTGAGGGCAATCGGGTAGTCTTTTCCATGGAGAAGTATCACGAAGGAGCGGAATGGTTCTTCACCAGGAGAAAAGGAGGGAAGAGAACATGATGCCTACTATGATGTTTGGGATGGCAAGCAATCTGTTCTTCTTGCTTGTGCTAGCAACACTGCTCTGTCTACTGCTCATAGGCACCTGCATCTGGCTCGTGGCTGGCCGGCTGCAGAAACAAAAGACGCCTCTGATGCAAGACCCACCACAGCCACGGGATGCCTATGAGGAGTATGAGCAAGGCTATCAACCACAACGGCAGCCACCGATCACCTATCAGGAAGGTGGGCAGCACTCTGCATACCCACCGCATGAGCACTCATACGCTCAGTATCAAGAAATGGAGCAGATACAGCACTAGCCGTCGTGTATTGGCTCATGGTCCCTGGCCAGCTTGATACGCGTGAGTCGACGGATGATCCAGACCAGTGCCAGAACCGTGATGAGACCGGCAATCCAGGTGACTGCAGTTGGCCGTTGCTTGTGACGTCTCGCGTCCTGCTGCACATGCTCGGGTCTGATACCAAAGCCAAAGATGAGTGGCGGCAACTTGCGTACCGGCGGCCAACCCAGGAAGGCAGGGAGCGTGAAAGAACCATTTGGGTCAAGCGCGGCTTTCAGCAGGCTGTCCTGCATGGCATTGACGATGGTCTGGATGATGCGCGTCGGCCATTCGCGTCGGCGTTGAACGCGGGCGAGGTCTGCAACGGTCACCCGTCCAGCCTGCAGGGGAGCGGTGAGGATATTGGCTGCTGCGACCGCATCCATGATGGCATAGTTAATGCCGTTGCCGCCGGCCGGGGACATGACGTGGGCGGCATCGCCGAGCAAGAGCAGTCCGGGGCGATACCAGCGCTTCAAGCGGTTGGCTTCAACCGAGAGCATAGACACCTGCTTCCAGTCTTGCAGCTCTGCCACGCGATCAGCAAACTCCGGTGCAGTCTCGGCAATGCCCTGCCGCAAGGCCTCCAATCCGGCTGCGTGGACCTGCTGATACGTTCCCTTGCCGATGATGTAGCCGATCTGCCAGTGATCTTCGCGTTCGAGGCAGATCAAAGCACGCCCGCCACCGATACGGCCCATCAGGCCATGTGGTTCATCCGACTTGCGTGAGAGGCGCAACCAGAGCACATCCATCGGGGGCGAAGAGGCAATGGGTTCGAAACCCGCCAGGCGGCGCATGCGTGAGAAGCGGCCATCGGTCCCAACGGTTAAGAGCGCCCGCACCTCGTGCCAGCCATCAAGCGCTCGATAGCGCACACCGCGCACCTGGCCTTCTTCCTCGAGTAGTTCTTCTACCCGTGCACCCATGACCAGGTGAAAGGAGGAAAAGCGCTGGGCCTCGCTCGTCATGAATGCGAGGAAACGGGTCTGGGGCATGAACGCAACGTAGGGGAACTTGGTTTTCAAGTCGTGCAGATCGAACTGCAATCTTGAGCCAGTAGCGGCGGCGGGAGGAGCAACCAGGCTCAATTTGGTATGAGGTAATTGGAGGAGACGGTCGGCAAGACCGAGCTCGTCCATCACCTCCAGAATCGAGGGATGGAGCGTGTCGCCGCGGAAGTCGCGGTCGAAGTCAAGATGGGATTCGAGCAGCATCACATCGATGCCCTTGCGTGCAAGCATGTATGAGAGGACCGCTCCTGCCGGTCCAGCTCCGACAACGATGCACGTCGTCTGCTGCACATCACGTATCTCAAGGGCGTGGCCAGAAGCATCATTATGCTCTGAGGTGCGGTCTTCCTTCTTCATCGATCTGTACCTCCTTTAGTGCTGGATTCCGTAGGCTTTTCGACTTGCGTTCAGTACCTCACACTCTCGCTGGTTGCTTTCACTATATCATTTCCTTCATCTTAAGCGCCTGGCGTAGCATATCCTGACCTCATGAAAATTCACCTACAAAATGCGCATGGCTGCGACGTTTACTACTTGGGAAACGATATGCTTAACAATGGCTGGCAACACTATCTTTATGGGACCTATGTCGCTATCGAGTATGCATTCTGTCTGGGAAAATGAGCCGATTTTACATTGACAATCTCATCGTCTACTGGTTATTATGTTACTGTTCAGTGTAATCTGCTATCCTCCTTGTAAAACTTGGGCTGTTTGTGGCCTGATTACCAGTTCATTGAGTGGCGAGAAAGACAGGTGTGACTCTCGAGAAGGGAGACTACCATGAGCGATGGCGCATCTTCCAATCCGCAACGCCTGGGGAAATACGAGTTACGCGAGAGCTTAGGACGAGGGGGTATGGCCGAGGTCTGGAAAGCCTATGACTCCCAGCTGGAACGCTAAGTCGCCATTAAGATACTCCACGCGGATTTACAGGCAGACCCAGAATTTTTAACACGTTTCGCTCGTGAAGCACGAGTCATTGCTTCGTTGCACCATCCCAACATTGTACAAGTCCATGACTTTCAGATCATTCGACCTCCAGAAATGAGCTCTCCCTTAGCCTACATGGTCATGGATTATGTTGAGGGGCCAACGTTAGCACAGTATATCCGAACCACTTCCCACGCAGGGAAATTTCCGCCGCCCAATGAGATCGTTCAGCTTTTCGCGTCTATCAGTCGGGCGATTGACTACGCTCACCAGCAAGGTATGATCCATCGCGATATTAAACCGTCCAATATTTTGCTCGACCAACGCTACAAAACCCACAACCCAATGGGTGAACCTGTTCTCACGGATTTCGGCATCGCGAAACTTTTAGGTGCAAGCTCTGGTACAGTGAGTGGAGTATGGGTAGGCACCCCTCTCTATATCTCGCCGGAACAAGCTCAGGGACAACCAGGCACCGATCGGAGCGATATTTACTCTCTCGGGGTCATTCTGTATGAAGTGTGTACAGGAGTAACGCCATTCCAGGGTGAGAATATCCCTGCCATTTTGATGCAGCAAGTGCATGCTATGCCAAACCCACCCGCTCTCATCAATCCACATATTCCACCGGCTTTGGCCATGGTGATCATGCGGGCCATGGCGAAGGATCCAGCCATGCGTTTTAGTAGCGCATCTTTCATGACGGCTGCATTAGCTGATGCGTTCAGTATACCCATCCCGCCTGACATGAGCAGACCTTCGTATCCAGTGGATGCAATGAGTGGTCCGACCTATCTTTCTCAACCACCCAACCTGCCACAAGCAATGGGATCAGCCTCACCTTTGTCATCCCCCATGTTTGCTGTACCCAGTACACAAGCACCGGTAAACGCCGCGTCAGGAATAGTACAGAATCCTGTCGCGCAACAAAGCAATCCTATCACTCCGGTCAGCAACACTCCCAACGATCCTTCATCCGGCAATGCAGGCCAACATACACCGGTTCTTCCTGCCCAGCCTCAATCAAGTTTTCCTCCAACGGAAAAACTGCATCCTACAGAATCGAAGCAACGAAAAAGATGGCTTGTCGCTTTGATTGCCGCGTTGATCATCATTTTATTAGTATCAAGTTTCGCTGGTTTGTACTGGTTTACCCACAAGCCCACAGCACAAGTTCCGAACCAGATCGTGGGGCACGCCTATTTTGTCAGTAGCAGGCAGATCTCTGACCTCAGCAATCAGGGCATCAACGATGGATTGATCGTTGATCTCCAAAACATTCCCGCTCCTGCTCCAAACAAAAGTTATTATGTCTGGCTACTCAGCGACAAAAACCAACAGTTAGCTTCACCCATTTTGCTCGGGACCCTTCCTGTTTCTAACGGTAAAGTTCGTTTTGTCTACCAGGGAGATACGCATCATACGAACTTAATCAGCATGTATAGCCAATTTCTCATCACCGAAGAGAATGCGAATTTGAACCCGAGCAATCCTTCCCCCGACCAGAGCAATTGGCGCTATTACGCCGTACTACCGCAAGCAGCTGTTACGAATGCCACGCCTACTAGCGGTATGGCAACGGGTACTCCAAATGCTATGGCGACGGGTACCCCGCATTCCAATGCCATGGATAAGACAAATGACACGGTTCTGCAGCACCTGCGACATCTTCTCGCCGATGCTCCAGAGCTTACGCCCCTGCGATTGTACGGTGGCCTGGATATCTGGCTGTTCAGAAATACCCAAAAAATCTTAGAATGGGCCGGCAGCGCCAGGGATGCTACAGATCCTGCTTTTATACAACGTCAGGTCATACGTACCCTGGCTTATCTGGATGGAGTGCAATACTTCGGGCGCGATGTCCCACGGGGTACCCCATGCCTGTGCCAATTGCCTAATTCTGCTGTTGCTATCCTGGAGTTCGATGTGCAAGCCCAGAATCCTCCTGGGTACTTGAGTCAAATAGGAACCCATCTCAATGCCTTAACCCAGGCCCAAGGTGTCACTCCAGAAAAACGCACGCTCGCTGCTCAAATTGATCAGGATATTAATAACATGCAGGGGTGGTTAGGGCAAGTGCATACGGATGCAAAACGACTTATGAATACGCCTCTTGGGCAATACAATTCACCGACTTCTCGATCCATACTCGATGATATGGAGGCGAATGCGTTATATGCTTTCATTGGTCGACCCGATCCCTCCACGGGACAAGTGCTCGGAGGGATGATACAGGTCCATTACACGATTCAGGATCTGGCAACCTTTGATGTTTCGCCATTTAGCTCGCAGTAATGCCCGGTATCGAATCTTCACAGATGGCTCGGTCATAGACTGACAAAATCCTGAAAGTCGTGACCTGGCTCGCTTGCCGTAAAAGACGTAAGAGATGGTGGCTACTGCCATTTCATCTCACGCCTTCTACAGCATGTCAGTCGTCTTATTTTTCAACGGTATAGCCGACGTCGTCCATGACCTCTTCAATCTTCGCCAGCGTCACCTGCTGCGGATCATATTCGATATGCACCGTTTTGGCGGGAATGTCCACTGAGACCGTTTTCACGCCTTCCACCTTGCCAACCGCGCCCTCAATGGCAAGCTGGCAATGCTCGCACGATATATCCGTTGCGACAAGGGTCGTCTTTTCCATGGTTCTTTCTCCTTTGTTCTATAACAGGTACAATCGTTATTGATTACCCGCGATGGTATAGAGCTGGATCAACTCCTGAATGACCGCCTCTTCACGGTTACCTTTAATGCCTTCGGGTACGCACGTACGCAAATGTCCCTCAAGGATAATTGCTTCCAGTTTCTCCAACGCTTTACGTACTGCATAGGTTTGACGCAAGATGTCGACGCAGTACTTGTCTTCCTCCACCATCTTGCGAATACCCGAAACGTGCCCCTCGATATACGAGAGGCGTTTCAGCACATCTCTCCGTCGATCATCTTCCATCTACCTGTTCTCCTTTCGTCCAAAACGTCGTAGCCGCAACGAATTGCTGACAACGGTTACCGATGAGAGTGCCATTGCCGCCGCCGCGAAGATTGGCGCATACTCTTGCAAAAATGGAATGAGCGGCGACAGAATCGCAATCGGGATTAAAATGACATTATAGGCAAAGGCCCAGAAGAGGTTCTGCTTGATGGTGCGCATGGTCTCCCTTGAGAGCGCCAGCGCTGTTGCAACGCTCTTCAGGTTGCCTTTCACGAGCGTGATGTCGGAGGCTTCCATCGCAATATCTGTGCCGGTGCCCATCGCGATGCCTGCATCTGCCTGCACCAGGGCGGGAGCATCATTGATACCGTCACCGGCAAAGGCCACGACCAGACCCTGCTCCTGCAGACGCTTGACCTGGTTGGCTTTGTCTTCAGGCAATACTTCTGCCAGCACATGTTCTGCAGGAATACCGACCTGTGCGGCGATAGCCTGGGCGGTGCGCCGATTGTCGCCCGTAATCATCCACACCTGTTGCCCCTGTGCTTGCAGTTGCTTGATCGCCTGGGCCGAACCGACTTTCACCGTATCCGCCACTGCGACCAGCCCGGCCACTTCGTTATCGACCACCACGATCATGACTGTCTTGCCCAGATGCTCCAGAGCAGCCAATTGCTGGTCGAGGCCGTCATAGGCGATTGAACGCTCACTCAGCAGACGACGCGTGCCAATCAGCACCTCGTGCCCTCCGACAGATGCCTGCAAGCCGCGACCAGCGTGTGCCGTAAAGTTCTCAGGATATGCGCCCAGCGCAAGCCCTCTCGCCTTGGCCCCCTCTACAATGGCAGATGCCAGGGGATGTTCCGAACCTTGTTCCGCCTCGGCAACCAGGCGCAGCAGCTCATCGGCTTGCTTGCCAGTAACAGGAACCACATCGGTCAGTTCAGGCCTGCCCTTCGTGATTGTACCCGTCTTGTCCAGCAGCACGGCACGAACCGCCTGGATGCGTTCCAGGCTCTCACCGCCTTTGATTAGAATACCCTGCTCAGCGCCTTTGCCTGTTCCCACCATGATGGCGGTTGGAGTAGCCAAGCCCAACGCACAGGGACAGGCAATCACCAGTACCGCAACGGCCGCCACAATGGCAACGATCCAGGGATCGCTGGACGCGGCATTCACGTGCCCGATGATCGCCCAGCCAATGAAGGTGAGCAAGGCAATCACGAGCACAACAGGAACGAAGATCCCGGAAACGGTATCCGCTAGGCGCTGGATGGGGGCCTTCGACCCTTGCGCCTGCTCGACCATGCGAATGATGTTCGCAAGCACGGTATCAGCCCCAACTTTTGTTGCACGCATGTGCAACAACCCATGCTGGTTGACGGTTGCTCCAATGAGTGGTTCTCCTTCTACTTTCTCTATCGGAATGCTTTCACCAGTAATCATGGATTCATCGACCGATGATGTCCCAGAGAGCACATTTCCATCCAGCGGAATCTTCTCTCCCGGTCGCACGAGCAGTTCATCGCCAACGTGCACCTGCTCGATGGGCAGGTCAACCTCTTGTCCCGCACGCACGACATGAGCCGCCCTTGCCTGTAACCCGATCAACTTCCTGATCGCCTCACTGGTCTGCCCCTTGGCACGGGCCTCGAGATACTTGCCCAGAAAGATCAAAGTCACGATGAGGGCCGTGGTGTCATAGAAAGTCGTAGAGCCTATTATCTGGGGAAAGAACGTTGCACTCACGCTCAAGATGAAAGCAGCCGTCGAACCAAGCGAAACGAGTGTATCCATATTCGCGCTTCCATGGCGCAGCGACCTGAGAGCACCCCGGTGAAACTCCCAGCCAACGATGGCCCATACAGGCGTAGTCAGAGCGAGTAAGAGATAATTCTCAGCGGGGAAGCGGTCCATGAAAAACATGCTCAGGATCACCACGGGTATCGTGAGTACAATACCCAGAATCAACAGATTGAGCTTGCGATTGACCTCTGCCTGTCTTCGTCTGCTTATTTCATCTTCCTGCGGGATACTTGCAAGAGGTGTGCCTGAAGTTCCCGTCATTGCCCCCGTTGCCGTCTCTTGTGATGGTTGCTGCACAGTTACGACTTCTGGTGTCGCTTTATATCCTGCCGCCTCTACTGATCTCACCATCTGCTCCAGGTTTGTCTGTGAGGGGTCATACACTACTGATGCCTTTTCAGTTGCCAGGTTGACATTTGCCTCAATCACCCCTGGCGCCTTCTTCAGTCCCTTTTCGATACGCATAGCACAGGAAGCACAGGTCATTCCCTCCAGATCAAGCACGACACGAGACCCATCCTCAGGCTTGCCTTCCATAGATACTGCAGGACTGGATGGAGGCAAGTCCATTGGTATGGCCCTATATCCCACCGCATCAACTTTTTGCACCATTTGCTTCAGACCTGTTTGCGTCGGATCATAGGTGACGCTAGCCCGTTCGGTGGCCAGGTTCACACTGGCATCTTTCACCCCTGGTAGCTTTTTCAGTCCTTTCTCAATACGCATGGCGCATGAGGCACAGGTCATTCCCTCTAATGCAAGGACTGTTCGGCTCTCTGGCATCAACTCGGTCTCATTCTGAGACGCTTCTCTCTTGTCTTCTATCGGATGCTTTATGTCTGAAGCCATAACTTTGACCTTCCTTCTTTCCTCAAGTAACCCATACCCCCCTGGTGGGGGTATAAATAGTATAGGTTAACAAGTGCCATCTGTCAAGTCATAGAGAGAGTCACTCGTCCTGGGAGTGAAAAGAGTGAGCAATTTGTGATATCCAATGCTGTCCAATCCGGGCGAGTCGCCTGGTCCCTCGATGACCCCATTGGGCGGGAGCATTCGGACGTTTTCAATACCCACAGCATCGCGATCGTTTTTGCCGCCACTCCACTTCACACCTCTGACTTTCTCTCTTGAAGCGTTCCCTCGATGTTATCACTCTCAGGACGATGTATGAGTCGATGTCAGGATAAGGTCTGTTGACAGACGTCGTACATCTATTTCCATGATACTATAAGAGCAGATTTCATAGAACTTGGGAGAAGATACTTTGTCAATGGTGAGATGAAAAAACAAAGTAGTCAATAGATGAGTTATCACACACGGGAAAGAGAGAGGATGGGTCGTCAAGCAGATGAAAACAGTCACACTACCAATCAAAGGTCTCAACTTTGCCGGGTGTGCCCGTGAGATTGAGAAACATCTTGGGAAGCTTGAGCCAATTCAGCAGGTAGAAGCAAGCTATATCTCGCAGACGGTCACGGTTACCTATGATGATACACAGCTCGGAGAGACACAGTTGCGCGAGATGGTCAAGGATTGCGGTTTCGCCTGTGGAGATCCTCTCACCAGATTCACCATGCCAACCGCTATGGTACCTCAGCCAACGGAAGCGGCTCGATCCCATCAGACGATGGCACAACCCGCAATGGAGGCAGAGATGTTAGCCCCAGCGAAGGCGAATACGGGAATTGTAGATCACAGTATGATGGCCCATGACATGAGCGATCCAGCCATGGCCCAGGCGATGGAATCCGACATGCGCAACCGTTTCTTCGTGTCGCTGCTGCTCACCATTCCTGTCATCCTTTACTCTCCCTTGGGCACAAACCTCTTCAAGTTGCACCTGCCTACCCCATTTGGCATCAGTCCCAACTGGGTCCTGTTCGTACTTGCCACTCCCATCGTCTGGTGGTGTGGCTGGATCTTTCACGCTGGCGCATGGCGCGCGCTGCGCAATCGCACCCTCGATATGAATGTGCTGGTGAGCCTGGGTGTACTGGTGGCGTATTTCTTCAGTGTCTATGTTACCTTTTTTGCCCCGCAAGTAGAGACCAGTTATGATGCGGCGGCCATGCTCGTGACGTTCGTCCTGTTCGGTCACTGGATGGAGATGCGCAGTCGCCGAGGTTCCTCCGATGCGCTCAATGCCTTGCTAAAGCTCGCTCCTTCGCAGGCCAATGTCATCGGGCAAGACGGAAAGGTGCGCACAGTGCCAGTCGAGCAGGTACAGGTAGGTGATCTGTTGCTCCTTCGGCCTGGAGAGAAAGTGCCAGTTGATGGCGTGGTGACGGAAGGTGAGAGCGCCATCGACGAGAGCATGGTGACCGGGGAAAGCCTGCCTGTCAGCAAGCATACGGGTGATGAAGTGATCGGCGGCACGGTAAACGGATCCGGGTCGCTGCGGTTCAAGGCCACCAAAGTTGGCAGTGATACAGCGCTGGCTCAGATCGTGCAACTGGTACAGACGGCGCAAAACTCCAAAGCGCCTGCACAACGCCTGGCTGATAGGGCAGCGGAATGGTTAGTCCTGGCTGCGGTCAGCGCCGGGATACTGACCTTCCTGATCTGGTTCTTTGTTATCGGGCAGACGGCATTGTTTGCCGTGACCCTGGCGGTCACGGCGATTGTCATCGCCTGTCCAGATGCGCTCGGTCTGGCCACGCCCACAGCGGTGGCCGTTGGCACCGGCATCGGAGCAAGAAATGGTATCCTGATCAAAAACGCGACGGCCCTGGAGCAAACGTCAAAGATCCAGGCCATCATCTTCGACAAGACCGGAACGCCCACCGAGGGCAAACCGGCGGTGACCAATATGGTCACATTCGCAGCGGGCAAACTGGCTGGACCTGACGAAGCCCGGCTGCTGCAAGTGGTGGCAACGGCAGAAGCGGACTCAGAGCATCCGCTGGCAAGCGCCATCGTGGAAGAAGCAAAAGATCGCCAGCTTGCTCTCTTGCCCTACAGCCAGTTCAAAGCAATTGCGGGAGGCGGCGTACTGGCGCAGGTCGATGGCAGCACTGTGGTGGTTGGTACTCCGAAATTGCTGGCTGAGCACTCTATCCAGTTGCAGCCCGCTGAATTGGAGGAACTGACCGCATTGCAGGCAGAGGGGAAAACAGTGATGCTCGTGGGCATGAACGGCCAGGCGGTCGGACTGGTCGCAGTGGCTGATCGTGTGCGTGCGACTTCGCGTGAGACGATTGCCCGGCTCAAGGCATTGAGTATTCAGGTCGCAATGCTGACAGGAGATAACCGGCGCACCGGTGAGGCTATCGGTCGCGAACTGGGCATCGAGCGTGTCTTTGCCGAGGTCTTGCCATCCGACAAAGCGAACTACGTGAAGCAGCTCCAGGGCGAAGGGCTGTTCACCGCTATGGTGGGTGACGGGGTCAACGATGCGCCCGCACTGGCACAAGCAGATCTGGGCATCGCCATCGGCGCGGGAACGGGCGTGGCCATTGAAACCGCCGAGGTGGTACTCATGCGCAGCGATCCACTGGATGTGCTAGCTGCCATTCGCCTCTCCAAAGCCACCGTCACGAAAATGAAGCAGAACTTGTTCTGGGCGGCTATCTACAACGTGATCGCCATTCCCGTTGCGGCCGGGGTACTCTATCCCTTTGGTATCCTGCTCGCGCCGGAGGTAGGCGCGTTAGCAATGAGCGCTAGTTCGATCACGGTGGCAACCAATGCGGTGTTGCTGAAGAGCGTCGAGAAGAAGTTGCGGGCGTAGCAAAGCATGGTTTCACGGCGCATCTCGCGATCGTTCGTTCCTTCAACTTTGCCCAGCGCCAGCCGAGCGATAAGGGCGGTTTCTTTTGGGATAGGGCTAACAGCTTGGGGATGCAGTGACAGGTGTTCTTTCTCAACAGCTTATTGCTTGCATCATACTTTGTGTTTTCTCCTCTGTCTCATCTTTTAGAGCATGTACCAACAACAACGAACTCACGTTCACGTACGTTCCCGTTCCGTTCAACGGAACATCCCGCTTACTGATGGATCGGTGTGGATTCTGAGGAAAGCGGGAGCAGAACAAAGAACGTCGAGCCCTGCCCCTCGACCGATTCGAACCAGATGCGCCCCCCGTGCCCTTCGACAAGAGCACGGCTGAGATAGAGCCCGAGCCCCGTGCCACCGATCCCATAGGCCCGGCTGTTGTCGGCGCGCTCGAAGCGTTCGAAGATGCGTGCCTGTTGCTGCACAGGGATGCCGATCCCCTTATCGGAAACGCTCAGAGTGGCCGTGCGTGCGTCGGCTGACTCCCGGAGCGTCAAGAGGATAGGTCCATCTTCCGGACTGTATTTGATGGCGTTGCTGAGCAGGTTATCGAGCACCTGCTCGATGCGTTCGGGGTCCACCTCGGCAACGAGATGCTCTAGCGGCGTTTCGAACGAGAGGATGCGCCCGGGTGCCGTCCGCTGGAAGCGGGCCACCACCCGTCTACACAAGGCCACCAGGTCCGTCGGTTCG
>WNFX01002092.1_pt1 | contig 22259 bp, 10 predicted proteins | sample 5400111 | NCBI WGS metagenome assembly WNFX01 (sample SAMN13153363, study PRJNA577476) | soil metagenome | isolation source: 40 cm soil or saprolite under grassland replicate 1 | place: USA:California | collected 2016-06-15 | reverse complement strand
CGCCGGGCTTGACCTTGGTGGTGCCGATGGCCCGCTCGAAGAATCGACGAGCGGCCCTCGCATCCCGCCGTGGAGACACGAACACGTCGATGACCTGCCCGAACTGATCGACCGCACGGTACACGTACTGCCACCGGCCGGCGACCCTCACGTAGGACCCGTCTACGAACCAGCGATCCCCAGCGGCATGGCGGCATGGCCGGGCGGCATCGGCCAGCAGCGGCGTGAGCCGCTGCACCCACCGGTAGATGGTGACGTGGTCGACCTCGACGCCGCGCTCAGCGAGCAGTTCCTCGACATCACGGTAGGATAGGGCGTAGCGCAGGTACCAGCGGACCGCGAGGACGATCACGTCGGGAGGGAAGCGGAAACCGGCGAAGGAGGACCGCGGTGGGATCGACGAGCCACAGCGCTGAGGGGTTGTCATCCCTGGAGTCTCGTTGCCCGGCCGCCCTTCGCGCCAATGCAACGGAGCGTGCAGCTCATCGCGAAGCTTACCCGCCGCCGGGGGCGCCGCCGGCCTGCGGCATTGGCCTTCACATCGTGGTTAGCAGCTCCACCGGGTTCAGCTCCGGGCTATAGCCGAGCAGGAAGTGCAGCCGATCCGCTCGGCATGCCGCCCAACTCGGGCGCTGACCAGCTTGGCGCGGTACACCGGATGCCCATCCGCGATCAGGTGCACCTTCCGCCCGCCGCTATCGCGCAGCAGCCGGCGCAAGAAGTCGATGAACACCAGGCCGGTAAACGACCGGTAAACAGCCGGAACCGCAGCAGCCCACCGGCCGAGATGGCGCTGATCATGTTCACCCGGAACCGCTTGCTGGTGCGCTTGACGACCGGGGTCTGCCCGATCGGCGCCCACGACCGGCCCGCGGCCGTATCCGAGTGCACGCCCATCTCATCCAGCCACAACACCACTCCGCCCTCCCACTTGGCCCGGGCGCGGACGGCGGAGAACTCCTCGGCCAGCCAGCGGCGCACCGCAACCGGCTTCTGTGGGCTGAACCGCCAGGCGCGCAGATAGCGGCCCACCGTGGTGCGCACCAGCCGCACCCCAATGGCGGCGTGCGATCAGCTCGGCGACCGCATCGCGCGTCCACAGGAATCCCGCCAGGCCGAGCGCATCCGGGGTGGTCTCACGGACCAGCGCGATGACCTCTTGCTGTTGGGACTCGGACAGGGCGGTCCGCTCGCCAGCGCGGCGCCCGCGGCGCCCCGCAGCAAGCGCCTGCAAGCCGCCCTCCCGGTAGCGCCGCATCCATTGGTTGACCGCATTGGGATGCATCCCGAACACCCGCGCGGCCTCGGCCTGGGCATGCCATCGGCCACCGCCCGGACAGCCCGTCGGCGCAGCGCCGCCTGGGCTGCGCCTGGTAGTGATCGCGTCCTCATTCCGCATGTCCGAAATCCACAACACCATCACGCTATTTGCTTACCGAATTAGTAACGCTCCGCAGACCAGTTCGACCGCCCCAAGGCTTACTTGGCAGGTCGTTCGACTCACGTACAGCGCATCCTTGCATTGAACGTCCATCGTGCGACTGTTACCTTTCGACGGGCTCATTCGACCCGGGGGTGGGAATGGCCAGGCTCGCGTTGGTCGATGTCGTTCGGCCGTACGTGATGGCCGGAGCGTCGCTGCAACCGCAGTTCCAGCACGTCCTCGAGCTGCTCCACGTCGACGAGTACGACACCGCCGTCGACGAGGACGCAGTGGTGTTCTGGGGCGTGGCCCGGATCGACGAATCGGCGACCGGACTGCCGACGTTCCCATCGCCGCGCAGCGGCGACGTCACCTTCGAGTGGCACGACCTGGCTGTTCGATTCCGGCTGACCGCCGCCAGGTTGCCCGCGGCGGCCGTCGACCCCGCCCAGCTGAGCGATCCCGACGTGCGGGCTGCCCTGCAGGCGATGGGGTCGGCGACCGCGGGCACGCGCTCTGATTTCCCCGACACGCAGTTCCGGCTCGACCTGATGTTCGAGTTGGTCACGGCGACGTTCCCGAAACTCACGGGCGCCAAGGTCAGCGGCGCCTACCTCGAGCCCGACCCGGAGCATCGCACCGTCAAGATCCACCTGCCACGTGTCGTGATGCGCCTGACCCAGGACTCCGCGGCCGACACGGATGTCGACCTGACGCTCGGCACGTGGGGAGCCGAGACGATCGACGACGCCGACCCGGCGATCGGCAGCCTCATCAGGATGACGCCGACGTACGCGCTGGCCGACGGCGGCAAGTTCGGGTTCGGGTTCGAGAAGGCCGTGGTTGACTTCTCGGAGGAGCGCACACCGCCCGACATCCTCGAACGGTTCGGTCTCGGTGACGACTGGCAGGGCATCCACCTACCGGAGCTGCGCCTGTTCTTCGCCGACGACCAGGCGAGCGGCACAGCGGGCAACGTCGGCGCCCGCGACCTGCTCGTCGGCTTCGAGCCGGAGGTCGCGCTGTGGGGCGACGTCAGCTTCGACGTCGACTTCCGCGGCGACGCCGTCGCCGTCGGTCTGAGGCTCTACTCCGTCGACGGCACCCGGATCGACCCGACACCCGTGAACCCGAATAACGCGACCGACGCAGAGGCGGCCCCCCAGGCCCGCTACCAGGTGACGGTGCCGTCAAGTGCCGGTCCGGAGACGGAGAACTACCTCCTCTATGTCGACGTGAAGCGCGGTGCGGCACCGTTCACGATCACTGCCGTCACCGGGCAGGACCACCCGGCCGACCTCGACACGTTCCCCGACGACGCATTCTTCGACAATCCCGCCAACTCGCCCGAGGACCTGTCGGTCGTCCAGCGGGTGCGGTTGTTCTCGCACGATCAACGGGCGGCGCTGCGCATCACGAGCCGGAATCCCGCTCAGCGCCGGGTCATCGTGCTCGACGTCTACCCCGATCGGCAGGCCGCTTCCCTGCACCCGGCCCCGAGACCGCCCAACGACGCCCGGCTCACCAACGTGCACGCCGAAAGCTTCGGATCGATAGCGATCCGACCGCCGCAGGCCAACACCGCCGTCGTGATCGCGTTCACGCCTCCGGACGTGCACACGTTCAGCGCCGACGGCACGGCGGTCTCGGTCACCGGCGGACAGGCCACCGTCCCGATCGCCGCCGGCGAGACGGTGGCGTTGGCCGCCACCTGGCTTCGACCCGGCGAGGGAGAGCTCGGCCGTGTCACGGCGTACTTCGAGTTCGACCGGCCGCAAGGAGCCGACATCGGTCGGGTCAGCAGCCGCCCGATCGAACCGTCGAGCACGAGAGCCGATCTCGAGTTCGACGCGTTCCGCGACGCATGGGTCAACCGCGACACCAGCCAACCACGACCGCGGGTGCGGATCGACGCCTACGCCAGCCGCGAGGACGAGGCCAGGATCTCCTACAACCGCGAGCTGGCGACGCGGCGCATGAACGTGCTCCGCGACCGGATCCTGGCCGCCGGCATCCCCGACCTCGCCGCCGCGGACATCGACCTGCAGGCGCCGTGGGGGGAGGACGGACATCCCTCGAGCGGGCCTCCTCCGCCCGATCCGCGCCTGATCGAAGGGCACACTCCTGGGAACCAGTCGGCCGATGCCGCCCACGAGGGCGGCAACTACCGCCCAGAGCGGTTCCGCACCGCGGTGGCGTCGATCATTGCGCCGACGATCGGAACGTCCACCGTGACCGCGGATCTCGTGCGTGACGCCGAGACATCGCCGGACCGGGCGCCCGATCCGGCCCCACCGGCATCCCAGCAGCCCGACTGGCTGCGCACGCTCGGCGGCACGTTGCGTTGGGAGCGCGAGCCGTACCCGATCGCCGGCGAGTTCCGGATGACGGTCGACTTCAAGACCGCGCACGAGGAGGGCCTCGAGGAGTTTCGCGACGACATCGAGACGATTCGCCCCGGTCTCGAAGCGCCCGAGGAGGCACGGTTGCCGGACCCCGGTTCGGCCCCCAACCCGGAGGACGGCGTCGTCGAGTTCCGCCTCGCCATCACGTACGACCCGGCGACCGGAACGTTCACCGAGACCCTCGTCGCCCGAGCCGCCGAGGCTGATCGCGACGGGCTGTGGAGCTGGGGGACGATACCGGCCGCCGACTCATGTAGGGAGCCTCGGCGGGTTGATCGCTGCTGGGGTTCCGGGTTGCATGGCATGCCCGGCTGGTTTCGGGGAGGCGCCACAAGTTCGGCTCTGAGAGGCTCGGGTTCCGGGTCGTCTCGCGCGGTTGATTGCCTCCTTGGCACCTGCCACGGCGCCCGACTAGGGGAAGTGGGCCGGCCTGCTGGGCCGGGCCCGGCTGCAGCACATGAGTGGAGCACGCCTGGCCATAGGTCAGGCGATGTGACCTGGGACGGTGGCAGTGGTCGGCGCGTTCCTGGGACGGCCGAGGTGCTCGTGCCCATTGGCCTCCCGCTGGAGGAGTCGCCATGCACCTTTCGTCGCCTGTCCGTCTGCTCGGGATCGACCTTGGCATCACCAGCGACCACACCGCCGTCGTGGTCGACGACGCCGGCAGCATCTGCGCCCGCCGTCGCGCCCGCCCCACGGTCGCCAGCCTCACCGCGCTCGAGAAAGCCGCGCTCGCCGCCGCCGACCCAGCCACCCATCTGGTCGTGGTGGTGGAGCCGACCGGCCCGGCGTGGCTGCCGGTCGCGGTGTTCTTCGGCCGCCGCGGCCACACCGTGCTGCGGGTCAGCTCGGCCAAGGCCGCCGACCTGCGCCGGTTCCTGGCCCGCCATGCCAAGAGCAACGGCATCGACGCCGAGACCCTCGCCCGGCTGCCACTGGTCGCTCCCTCGGGGCTGGTGCCGGTGGAGTTGGGCAGCCCGGCGCGGGCGTCGCTGGACCGTCGCGTACGCGCCGTGGCTCGGCTCACCGCCGACATCGGCCGGCGCAAGACCCGCATCCGCGCCCTCGCCCAACAGCTGATCCCCACCATCCCCACGGCCTTGAGCGACGACGGGCTGAACCAGACCGACCTGGCCGTGCTGGAGCGCTACGCCGACCCGCGAGCGCTGCTGGCCGCCGGCCCGGCAAGGCTGACCCGGCTGATCGCCACCACCAGCCGCGGCCAGCTCGGTCAGGCCAAGACCCAGGCGCTCCGCACCGCCGCAGCCGAGGCGGTCACGCTGTGGGACGGTGACAGCGCCGCGGCCCTCGACGACGTGGCCGCCGAGATCGCCAGCGAGGTGCGCCTGGTGCGCGCCGCCGAGGCAGAGCGAACCCGGCACCAGACGGCGCGCGACACTGCCATGGCCCGCATCGACCCGGCCGGGCTGGCCGCCAGCCTACCCGGGCTCGGCCCGGTCGGCGCCGCCCAGCTGGTGGCCACGATGGGCCGCCCGGGACGGTTCCCCCACGCCGGCGCGTTCAAGGCCTTCACCGGCCTGACGCCCAGGGCCAGCGAGACCGGGCAGACCGACCGCAAGCACCAGCCCATGACCAAGGCCGGCCCGCGGGCGCTGCGCAGCCAGCTCATCCAGTCCGCCGACACCGCCCGCAAGCTCGACCCGCAGCTCGCCGCGGTCTACCACGCCCAGATGACCCAGCGTGGCGCCACCCACCGCAAGGCCCTGTGCGTGGTCGCCGCCCGGCTCGCCGAGCGGGCCTGGCTGACCCTGGCCCGCAGCGAGCCCTACGTCATCTGCGACCTCGACGGGCGGCCGGTCACCCCCGAGCAGGCCAGGCGGCTGATCGCCGAGCGCTACACCGTCACCGCCGAAGTCCGCCGACGGCGGCGCTCGACCAAGCAGGCGGGGAAGGCCCCTCACATGGCGCTCAAGGCGCAAGGCAAGTCACAGCATGACGCTGGACACGAGGCGACCTTCCCCACCACCAGCCTGGACACCCCACCCACCCTCGTCAACACCAGCCAAGCCACCCGCGCTTGACACCACAGCCTCCCTAGGGAATCAACCGCGGAGCCCTCGACCGACCCGTGGCGCGATCTGCTCGGGCTCTACTTCACGCTCGCCCCGCTGACGGCGAGCACGGCGTCCGAGGCCGCCAACGACGGCAGCATCGTCCCGCTCGTCGTGGCGCTCACCACACCGGTCGTCGTGACCACGCTCGGCGTCGCCCACGTCCTGCGCATCACCCACTACGGCGTCGAGCTCGGCGTGCGCCACGCCGCCGACGAGCTCCACGCCGCCATCCTCTTCGACGTCGAGAGTGCGATCTGGCTCGATCTGCGCTTGGGCACCGGCCCTGACGCCTTCGAGGTGGTGACGACGAGGCCGGACAAGCCGGTGAAGATCCGCTACAAGGCGGTCGGGTTCGGCCTCGACATCCAGCCCGACCGTCCGACGCGGTTCCTGCCGGTCTTCGACTCGGCGCGGGGATACACGATCGATCTTGCCGACTCCGGCTCGCTGCGCGTCCTCCCGAGCCTCGGCGGTAAGGACCTTATCCAGGTGCTCGGCGCCCGTATCGCCCGCACCAACCCGCTGAACATCGAGGTGGAGCTCGGCCTAGGCGTCGACCTCGGGGTGGTCAAGGTCGACACCTTCGGCTTCCGGCTGCCGATCGACCCGCTCGACACACCGTCGATCACGGCGATCGGTATCAGCATCGACATCCCGAACGCCATCAACGGCCGCGGCTACCTCGAGATTCTGGCGACCGGCTTCGCCGGGCAGCTGGACCTCAGCCTGCCGACGGTCGGCATGCGGATCGCCGGCGGAGTCCGGATCCAGACGGTGGTCGAGGGCGACCGCACGGCGACGGGCGTGCTGGTGACGGTGGCCGCCGAGTTTCCCGGCGGGATTCCCCTCGGCGGCACCGGCCTGGCGATGTTCGGGATGCTCGGCCTGTTCGGCATGCACCACCGGCGCCTTGAAGATCCGACGGCACGTGACCCGGCGCTGTCGTGGCTGGTGGACACGGTCGGCGGCGACCCGACGCGCGTCGAGGGCTGGGGACCGGCGCTCGATTCTTGGTCCATCGGTCTCGGGATCGTCGCCGGGACGATCGAGGGCGGCACGATCGTCAACATCAAGGGACTGCTCGCCATCGAGCTGGCCGGCCCTCGCCTGGTGCTGTTCGTGAAGGCGAACTTGTTGAAGAAACGCCGGCCGACGCGCGAGCCGTCGACGGGCGCACTGTTCGCCGTGGTCGACATCAGCCCGCAGCGGGTGCTGATCGGCATTCAGATCGAGTACGAAATCGAAGGGATCCTTGAGCTGCACATTCCCGCCGAGGCGGGCTTCTTCTACGACCCACCGGCCTTCCCGCCCGAACACTTCTACCTCGACGTTGGCACCATCAGCGCGCCGGCGACCGCACGGGTCTTCGACCTCTTCGACGCCACCGCCTATCTGATGGTCCACGGCGACGGCATCCCGGACTTCCCCCTCGTCCCCGGTGGCCTGCGCGGGTTCTCCCTGGCAACGGGGTTCAAGGTGTCGATCGTCTGGGGCGACACCGACATCGGTCTCTACCTGAGGGCGGCCGGTGGGTTCGACGCCGGGGTCGGGTTCGCACCGTTCTTCTTCGCCGGCAAGGTGTACTTCGACGGCTCGCTGCACCTCTTCATCGTGTCGATCGACGCCCACGCCGAACTGACGATCCTTTCCAACGGGGACGACACGCTGGTCTCGGGGGAGGTCTGCGGGAAGGTCAGCTTCTTCTTCTTCTCCGTCAAGGGGTGCGTCGGGTTCGACCTCGGGACAGATCCGGGGGCTCCGGAGGTGCCGACGCCGCTGCGCGACCTGACGTTGCAGTCGCGCTCGCCCGCTCTTGTGCAGGGCACCGCCGTCGACCGCGGCGTCGACACCGTGCTGTGCCACGGCACGACCGACGGGTCGGTCCCCGAGGTCGACGACGGCGCCGGGGGGCACCAACAGGTCTTCGTCCCGATCGACGCCGTCCCGCTCGTCCAGTTCGAGGTGGCCCCGCTGCTGACGCCGGGCGCGGTCGACGGCCCCGTCTCGGGCGGTGTGCCCCCCGGCGAGCAGGGCGGCTGGCAACGGCGCGGCCCGAACTACGTGCGCTACACCGTCTCCAAGGTCGAACTGCGGCTCGTGCGGTTGCATGGCGCCGTCCCTGCACCCGGCACGCCACCCGTCACGGAGGGACCCCGGCCTTACACGTGGCGCCATGACGCGCAGCAGTCCGACTCGGACGGCCTGCCCGTCGACCTCGCCCTGCTGGACTGGAAGCCGACCAATGCCGACAAGGCCGTCCTGGAAGGCGAGGGGCTCGACGGCACGGTCGACGACCGCTGGGGCGACGTCTGCGTGGTCGTCGCCGAGCCGGCGCGGGTGCTCTGGACGTTCCGCGCCGCGCCGCTCGGACCGGATGAGGACGGCTGGCACCTCAACGGTGAGGCCTGGCCCGACGCCCCCGGCACGCGGCGCAGCCAGCCGGTCGACACCAGGCTCCACGTGCGCGAGACCTGGCGGACGGGCACGTTGCTCGACGGTCTCCTCCCCTACAAGCCGGCCGAGGTGATGGGAGCGGTCGTTCCATGCGCGGGGGTCGGACGGCGTCCCGTTCCCGAGCGGCGGTCACCGGCGGCGTCGGCGCCACTGTGGATGGGAGAAAGCGCCGCCTTCCGACAGCCCCGCGCTCCTGGACCGCTCGAGGCCGACGACATCGGCGGCGCCAGGTTCCGGGCACCGGCCGTGTTCAGCACGGTGACCGCGTCACGGGCGGCCAACTTCTGCCTGGCGAAGGTGCTCGAGGCGCCGTTCGAGATGTCGCTGAGCGCCAATGTCCCCGCCGGGCTCCCCGAAGGCCTCCAGGACGGTCCCCTCCACGAGGTGCTCAGAGCCCTCGACGAGCAGCGCCGCCGCGAGCTACGCGACGTCGTGCGCATCTCTGGCGGACCGCACCGAGAACTGACGCTGCTGATCGTCGCCCGGTCGAAGATGGTGGCCAAGGACCTCTTCGGCGTCCGCGCCCTCGACAGCACGGGCACGGAAATCGCGGGAGTGACCGCCACGTTCAAGGCCGTGTCCGGCCCCGGCGACCTCCCGGCGACCTGGGTGTCAGCCCCGTGGCGCGATGACGTGATCCTCGCCCTCTCGTACTTCGGCGCCTTCGGCGACCTTCGCGACATGGACACGTTCCTCGTCCAGATCTCGCTGCCGGCACCCGCGCTCCACGTCGACATCGGCATCCGCCCGCTCGATGAGGGGCTCCAAGGCTTCGGCCTGCGGCCGCCGTCGTGGTATCTGGTCGTCATCGAGGGTCTGTCGGAGCGGGAGGTACGCCGCTCGGAGGACGACACTGCCGAGGGCGCCGACGACGCCGGCGCGCTCGACACCGCGCTCGACGACCCCGGCCACGCGCTGCTGCGGCCCGACGCCGAGTACCAGGTGATCGTGGAGTACACCGGGGAGGTCGGCAGCAAGCCGCTCGACCCGGAAGAGGGCCAAGACCCCGACGAGATCGTGTCGCTCCGCACGATCTCTGGCACCGAGCAGCGGACCTTCTTCACCGACGCCGAGCCCCCAAGGAGCCTCGACCCGTGGATGCTCGCGCAATTCCCGCCACCCGATGAGCGTCACCATTTCTCTGACGATCCCGTCGTCATTGTCTTCGCCACCGACGACGTGCTCGAGCTGTTCGCCGCGTACGACCGCACGCTGCGCGCCGTCGCCCGAGCGGCCTCGTTCCGCGGCTCGGACGGCACTCCTGAGGAGCCGTTCACACACCTGTTCCTCGCCGAGAGGTTCAGCAGTGTGGGCGAGCTCGTGTCCTCGCCGTGGGAGGCGACGGTCCGGCGTCTGCTCGGTGACCGTGCCTGTGGCGACTTCGACCCCGACTCCGACGGGCATGGCCGGGCGGTGCTCCCGTTCCTGCTCGACCCGCTGACTGACTACGTGGTTGATCTCGACGCGGTGCGCCCGGACGGCACGGTCGACCGTCCGACGCCGCGGCCCGATGACATCGGGGACCGCCCCCGTTTCCGCCAACGTTTCACGACATCCCGCTACGCCAGCCGGACCGAGCTCGCCCAGGCCGTCAGGACGGCTCGCGTTGTCTCGCGACGCGTCCCCGATCCCAGTCCCCTGGACGCGCTCGACGCAGTGGTCACCGACGACGTGATGGACAGTGCCGTGCTCAGCGCCGGTCTCGATCTGCGCGCCCGCCCGACCGAGCCGGCGGCGTGGAAGCTGTGGCGCCCCGACAGTCCGGCAACGCCGCTGGCGATCTTCCTCGAGACGCCGGAGCCGCTGTGGCGGTACCGGTCGGAGCCGACGCCGACGTACGGCAGCACGGGCCATATCGAGCGCTGGACGCTGGAGTCGACCGAGTGGCTGGGCGTCGACGAGTTGGTGCCGACGTCGCCGGTGTCGGTGTCGGAGGGCGGGCCATTCCTACAGCGCGGCTCGGGCGTCATGACCACGATCGGCGTGAGCGTCCACGAGCAGCGTGGACGGTTCCTTCGCAACGTGGGAGTGCCGCCGCCCCCGCCGCCGCCCCCCGCTTCGCTTGTGAGCCGCCTCGTCCGCGACGCCAGCGGCACCCGCACCCTGGCGTTCCTGCACCCGACGGCGAAGGGTCGAACGGTCACACTGGGCTTGCGGCGCTCGCTGCACCCCCTGCTCGACCTCGACGCCACGGACACCCCGCTGACGCTGTGCGAGGTGGCACTGGCCGCACCGCCCTGGGAGTCGCCGTGAGCAGGATCGTCGTTCCGGGCCTCTTCACCGCGTGGGGCGGCTTCGTCAACACCAAAGGAGGCGGCATCGCACTCCGGTGGATGACGCATTCGTCGTTGGGGCTGCCGCGCGAGGCGTTCCGCGTCTGGCGGTGGGGCGGCGGCCGGCTGGAGGGCACCCGGCTCGAGCCGACGATCCGCCGCGTGAACGACATCGAAAGCGTCCTCACCTGGTCCGGCTTCCCAATGGCGGCGGCCGTGCAGGTAAGCATCACCGTGGCGGCGGGCAAGAGTGTGAGCGCCCGCGCGCACTCGGGACCGGACGCCGGTGGCCACATCGTCGACGAAGAGACCATCGTCGGCCCGGCCTCCCCCCGGAGCTTCGTGCTCGTCGGCACGCCCATCGCCAGCCTCAGCCTGCTCGGCGAGTTCACGTTCGATAGCATGCAGATCCTCGAACTGCAGGCGCTCATCGACTCGCCAGATTGGGTCCTCATCGATCGCGTCGGTCTGCCGGTCGACAAACGATTCGCCTTCGACTACTCCCTCGATCCGCAGGGCCCACCGGGCATCGACCGCACCCCCGTCGATGCGGCGACCGAGCGGGTGGGGGAGGGAACGCCGTCCACGTTCTGGCCCGCCACGACCGACACCGGTGGGCCAACACCGGCGTTCGCCCCACCCGATCCTGTGGTGCTGGTGACCGAAGAGTTGAAGACGCTGATGGACGCCGTTCTTCAGATGGTCACCGTCGAGCCGGAGCGGTCCCGCCAGGCCGACGTCGTGGTGGACCTGGCGATGCCGGCCCCCGCCTCCGTCCACGGGGTAGCCGCGCCGGCGCGATGGCAGGACGAGAGCCGCGGCGGCATCCGACCGCTCGGCAGCCTCCTGCTCGCCGCCGGCGTCGACCCGTACGCGGCGCTCGCCCTGGGATACGGCACGACGTTCACCCAAGCGTCGGTGCACGACACGCCGAACGTGGCGGCGACGAACGAGGGAGGCTTCCAGCTCTTCCTCGTGACCCTCGCCCACAAGGTGCAGATCGACGGTCTGTTTCCCGGGCTCGTCTTCACGCTCGACGGCGAGCTGGCCGCGCCGGTCGCCAGAGTCGACAACACCGTCCCGATCGAGCCGACCGGCGTCCGGGCCGATCCGCCACCCGTCGATCGGATCCGCCTCGATCGTCCCGCCCACCTCGACGCCCCCTGGCTCGAGATCGTGGACGTGTCCTGGGACGCCCCGCCCCGGCCCACGGCCGCCGACGTGACGCCCACCGGCTACTCCGTGGTCGAGGCGATCGGGACAGAGCAGCTGCGACTCGTGATCGACAAGCGGCCGGCGGGTGGCCATCGAACCCACGCCGCAGCGGCGGACCTCGGGCCCCGCATCCACTTCACCCGCTCGGGGCTCCCTGAACAGTTCCCCGGCGAACCCGCCGATGTAGTGTACGCCGTCGCCGCCCACGACTGGTTCGGCCGATGGGGACCGTGGCGATCCACCGACCACAGCCGCACGGTGATCCCGCCGCAGGTGCCAGCGGTGCGCCGCGTGGTCCCGGCCGTCGGCGGCGGTGGTGCCGGGCCGTCGGGATCGGCCGCCATCGAGTTCACCTGGGACTGGTCGAATCGCACGCCCCAGCAGGTACACCTGCGCCTACGCCTGCACGAGGCGGACGACCCGCCGCCTCCAGTCGACGGGTCGGTCGTTGCCGTCGGAGCCGGACCGGTCCCCGATCTCGTCATCGGGTTCACGTCGGCAACACCGGACACGCCGCCGCCCGGCGTCGAGGAGATCGTCGAGGAGCGCGCTGGCGCCTTGCGGACGTACCGAGCCGTGGTGAGCGGGCTGACGTTCGACTTCCCCACGCACCCGAGGATCGGGCTCACCGCCCAGGCCCGGGCCGCCGAGCGCGTGCGACCAGGCGTGCTCGGTGCGTTCTCCGGCGCGGCCACGGCGACCGCCGTCAGCCCGATCCCCCCGCCACCGCCCTTCGTGCCGGCGGCGATGCAGTGGGCCTCGCTGCCTGACCCGGCCGGCGTGTCACGTGCGGTGCTGCGCTGGGGTGGTGCCGCCGCAACGTGGTCGGTCTACGTCGCCGACGAAACGGCGCTCGCCCGAGAGCTCGCCCTGCCGTCGCCGGCACTCGACACGCCGGCCGCCCAGCGGCTCGTCGCGCTGCGGTCGGCCGACATGGGCGGGGCGCGCCGGGCGTTCCGGCGGATCGCCGAGAACCTGACAGCGCCCGAGCTGCCCGTCGAGTTGCCGCGAGGGTCACGGCTCATCCACTTCTACGGCGTCACGGCGACCGGCGCGACCGGCGTCGAGCGGTCGTTGCCAACCGGCGGTAACGAGTACATCGCCGTCGCCCCGCGGCAGCTCGTCGTGCCGGAGGCACCCATTCTGAGGGTTCGTGCCTCGGCCCTTGGTATCCGGCTCGAGGTGCGTGTCCGCGATCAGCCGGCTGCGGTCGGTCGGGTCGAGATCACGAGGGTCGGCAGCCGCCATCTCGCGGGGACGCTCGAGGCGGCCGCCGATCCGCTCGTGGTCGTCGACAGTACGAGCGCGGCGCGCGACGGGACGGCACTCGTCTGGGAGGTGGACGATCCGAGCCCGCCGCCGCCGTGGGTGCCGCACTTCTACCGTGCTGTGGCATGGGGGGCCGAGGACCCGGCCAACGGCGTATTCGGCGGGCGGTCGGCGCCGAGCGCCGCGGTCGAGGCGGTCGCCGCGTCGCCCGATCCCCCTGATCTCTCCGATCTCCAAGTCGACCCGGCGGTCGCCCCTGGCAACTTCGTCGTCAGCTTCCGGGCCGACGTCCCACCGTTCCGCACGACGTACGGGAGTCACGAGTTTGCCTTGACGTTGGTCGCCATCGACCCGACGCCCCAGACACCGCCGACCGTGACCACGCGACGAGTAGGTGCCGACGTCATCGAACGGGTCACGGGACCCCTTCCCGATGCAGCCAGCGCACCGGCGATGTTCCTCCATCGCCCCGATGCCACGTCACCGCCTCGCGTGACGGCGCTCGTGACCGCGGACCTCGCGAGCGTGACCGCGCAGGTGACCGACCCGGCCGGTCGGCTGTCCCGGTTGACCGCGCCATGATCAACCGCGCCATCACCACGGCCGCCTTCGACACGGTCGGGCTCGACGCGCTCGGTCCGGCGTCGGGCCAGCTCGCTTCGTTGTGGGCCGAGGACGCCCCGACATTCGACGCCACGGCGATGACGATGACGGTCACGTCCCCCGCCCGGTGGCACGCCATGGTCGGCGGGGTGGTGGTGTGGACAAGAGCCGGTGCGCCAGGTCTCACCGACGCATCGGGCACGGCGCTCACAGGCGAACTGGCCCTGGTGCGGTTCCATCCCCAGGCCGTGCTCCGCCTACGGGAACTCGCCAGGCTACGGTTCGACGGCGGGGCGGTGCGCGCCACGCGGCCGCTTCCGGTGTCGGCAGTGATCGTCGGTGGAACTCCGCCGCCCGAGCTGGCGGACCTCTCTGAGACCGGATCGCTGCCGCCTGATCTGGTCGCCGCCGGGGACCCGATCAGCGGTGGCACCGTGAGCTTCCATGACATCCGCGGGCTGATCATCGACCCGGTCGCCGTCGCGTGCGTGTTCCGCGACCTGATGCAGGGCTTCCCGAGCCTGCTGCGGAACGGTGCCGGCACGACGGTCGACCTCACCAACCCGACCGGGGGCGCCATCGCCACCGCCGCCGGCCTGGCGACCGGGCGCCGGCTGCATCTCATCGACCTGTTTGGGAGGCCGTGGAGCGACGAGGCCGACCGCGACGGCGTGCGCTTGGGCACGGGAGCGCGGCTCGGGGCCGGCCCCCACGACTGGGGTGCCGATGCGCTGACGCCGACCGGACCGACCATCCGCGTCGGGCTGCTGCCCGACGGCACGCTGCTCGGAACCGCCTTGACGGCACCACCGCTGTCAACCGCAGGCACGCCGACGCCTTCGTTGCCCCGGGAGTTCTTCCGCGTCGCGGTGGTTGACGCGCCGTTGCATCTCGCCGGCAACCGCAGTGGCCGGGACGTGCATGGCGTGCCGGCGGCGGACGAAGCGACCAGGCGTGAAGTGGCGCCGCCCGTACGCGAAGGTGATGTGAGCCTGCTCACGACCGGGCAGGCGGTCCTCGGCGGGGCAAACGAGATCGTCGGCCTGCCGGGCATCGAGCTCGTCGTCAGCCCCCGGATTGCCAACGACGTCGATCTGCCGGCCGCTCGTGCCGAGCGCTGGCCGGCGTCACCGGCGCCGACAACGGCGGTCGAAGACCTCGCCGGCTCGACCGTCGAGCGGGCTCGCCGCGACGCCACCGCCGCCTACGTGGGAGACACGGCCGACGTCGTCGTGACGTGGCCGGCGGGCGCATTGCCGGGCGAAGCGTTCGTTCGCGTCTTCCCTCGGGTCGATCCCGGGCCGGCGATCGTACCGCTGGCGCTGTCCGAGTTCTCACGTCGAGGCGACGGCGCCTCCGGTATCGCCCTCGCCGCGACCGGCCTGTCGGTGCTGTTGACCGATCCCTTCCGTGTGCGCGGCGGCGCGCGGCCGGCCGACCCGACCCTGATCTTCGACCTCTTGATCGTGAGCCGCGGGCCGAGTGGCCTCAGGGCCCGCCTGCTCGGCTCGTTGACGGTGGAGATCGGTACCGGCGGGACGGCACCACCGCGGCCCACGGTCACCAATGAATTCGCCGCGGTGCCCGACGATCGCAAGGGCATCTGCCCCGCGCCGGTGCTCGGGCTCCCCCCGACGGCGCCCGCGTCGGAAACAGATCCCGTGCTCGCTGCCTTCGGCGAGGCGGCGCCCCGCGAGTCACCGCGTCTGTGGACCATGGCGCGCACCGACGCCTTGATCGCCGGGCACGACGGCGCGACCCCGGGCACGTGGAGGGCCTTGCTCAGCCCCGCCATCTTCGACGCCCGGTCACTGCGGGGAGATCCCCGCCTGGGAAGCCCGGGGGTCCCGGCCGGACCGGAGGAGTACGCGCCCGGCGTGCGCGTGACCGGCGCGCTCGCCCAACTCGTCGCCCGCGCGGCTCTGCGGCGAACGCATCATCTCGTACGACGCCTTCCCGAGCTTAACGATACTCGGTGGGACCCGATACCGGGCGCCGTCGGTGGCGTCACCGGTGCGGTGCTGCAGAGCGTGGCCGACACGGTGGAGTCGCCCGAGCTGCGGGCCGCCCTCACCACCGCGGTAGCCGACAACCTTCCCGTCACGTGGAACGACGTCATCGCGTTGATCGGTCCGATGCTCCCTCCGAACATGGCCTCGCTCGTCGGAGCGATTCCTACGCCGACCGCCGGTGATCGCTGGGTCGAAGAGATGCGACGCGAGGCCATGGCGGCGCACCATGGAAGGCGGGACACCCAGTACAGCCTCCGCTGGGCGCTCGCTCACGCCCGCCAACTCGTGTACATCGAATCGGCGCTTCTCTCGGCAACCGGCCTCGGCGGCGACCCGCACGAGGTCGACCTCATCGCGCTCCTCACCAGCCGTCTTGGCAGCCAGAAGGATCTGCGCGTCGTGCTCGTCCTGCCCAAGCGGATGCCGTTCGGACCCGGCTACGAGTCGTTCGCGCAGCGGCTCCACCTGGCCCGCAATGCCGCCGTTCAAGCCTTGGTGGCGGCGGGCGGCCGGCGGGTGGTCGTGTACCACCCCGTCGGCTTCCCGGGCCGCCCCGAGCAGCTCCGCGGCATGCTGGCGGTGGTTGACGACGTCTGGATGCTCGCCGGCACCTCGACGTTCTCGCGGCGAGGGCTCACCTTCGACGGCGGCGTCGATCTCACTGTCGTGGGCCACGAGCTGGCCGATGGCGTATGCCGAACGATCCGCGACGTTCGCCGTGACGCGATGGCACGCCAACTCGGGCTTCGCCCACCCACACTAGGCTCCGGTGAGACCGCTGATCCGCGCTGGGCCCGACTCGCCGACCAACGCAGTGCGTTCGAACTGTTCCGCGAGACGCTCGACAACGGCGGCGAGGGCGAGATCGAGGCGCTGTGGCCCGGTTTGCCGGAGGCCGAGCTGCCGGCCGTCGACGTTCAACTCGCCGACCCTGATGGTCGGGACGCCCCGGCCCTTCTGTCGGCCTTCGCCAGTGTCCTCGCCTCGTTGGGGCCCGACCGCCTCTGAATAGGCCTGTGAATAGGATGCGCGGGTGTTTCAGGAAGCCATCAGTGCGTTGGAGAAGCTGGGGGCGCTGATCCGCGATGCCGCACAGATCCCGAAGCGCCTGAAAGGTGCGCAAACGCGTTCATGCAGCTCGCCGGTACTCATGGAGCAAGCCACCAAGCAGGTCGCGTCGACGCACGCTGCCTTGTCGATTCTCGCCGACGATCGTCAGCCCGGTGGCTGGGTCCGGCGCCTTGAGCTGAAGCGCCCGGTGCGGACGGTACCGGTTGTAGTGCTCGACGAAGATCCGCATGACCTTTTCCAGGTGGTTGCGGCCAACGATCAGGAGCCAGTCCAGGCATTCGGCGCGGACTGTCCGCACCCAGCGCTCCGCATAGGCGTTCGCCCTGGGCGCCCGGACTGGGGTTACCAGCACTTCGCAACCCTCTGAGCGGAACACGTCGTCGAACGCGCGACTGAACTTCGTGTCGCGGTCACGCAGCACGAAGCGCACCTGCCGACCCTGCTCACCCTGCACCAGCAGGAGATTGCGGGCCTGCTGGGTCACCCAGCGGCCGTCGGGGTTGGCGGTCACGCCGGCCAAGTGGACCCGGCGGGTGTCCAGCTCCATGAAGAACAACACATAGAGTCTTCACATAGAGTCTTCGCAGCCACACCGTGTCGATGGTGAAGAAGTCGCAGGCCACGATCCCGGCGGCCTGCTGGCGCAGAAACGACCGCCAGCCTCGTCGAGGCACGCCGCGAGGTGCCGGGTCAAGGCCGTGAGCGCGCAGCACTCTCCTGATCGCGCTGGCCGACACCCGTACGCCAAGGCGCAGCAACTCGCCGTGAATTCGCTGGTAGCCCCAACGGGGGTTCTCGGTGGCCAGGCGGACGATCAACTGCTGCAGGTCCCCGTCGAGTGGTAGTCGTCCTGGCTGGCGGTGTGGGTAGGTCCACGCGCCTGCGACCAGGCACCGGTGCCAGCGCAGCAGCGTCTCGGGCCGCACCAGGAACACCGACCAGCGCGCCCGTGGGAGCAGCCGGCTGAGCGCCGCGAGCAGCGCCCGGTCCTTTGCCTGCAGGCAGGGCCGGGGATGCTGGCGACGCAGCACGGCAAGCTCGTGGCGTAACACCAGGATCTCGATCTCCTTGGCTTCCGCCGAGCGAAAGCAGAGCAAGACCAGCTCAAGGCTGCGGCGCAGCGCCAAGTAGACGAACGACCAGACCACACGAAACCTTCGCCGACGGCAAGCGAGCAAGGACCATCGTAGCCCTTCGTCAAGCGGCACCTGCTGGTGACGGCCACGATTGACTCCTGGCACCCCACGCCCAAATCAATGTCGTACCGCAAGCGCTGTCATAGGGTTGTGCGACGCTCCGACGCACGCGACAGGGACCTGGTTTCTCTTCCGAGTTCCGCAATACGAGTCGTCGTCATGGCCGCGAATCACCCTGTACTCCGCCCAAGGGGCGAAACGACGTCTCACAGCCAGAGGGGAGCCAGGGCGTCGAGGAGCCCGCGCTTCGTTGCCCGGGCGTACGGCGACGAGCTGTGCAAGCCAGGTCAGGTTGGCAGTTCAGGAAGACCTGGTCGTGGCCCCCTGGGATCGTTGACGGTCAGCCGGTTCCGGCGCACGGCGGGCGAACTCGGGGATGCGCTCGGGCCGGACGCCCCTGGCGACCAGGTAGGCCGGGATCCGCTGCAGCCACGGCACGCGCCGCATCACACGCAGCGGCAACGGCGGCTTGGTGGCTCGGACGACCTCGATTCTGCCCTCCAGCGCGGGCCGCAGCGCCCTCGCGTGCAAGAACCGTTGCATCCCCTGGACCAGTACCGTGGCCGGCAACCGTCGGCGTCGCACCTTGGCCAGATCCCTCGGCGTGACCGTGCCGCGCCGCAGCGGCGCCGCGAGCAGGCGAGCCGCCGCGACCGCGTCCTGCACGGCGAGGTTGATGCCGACCCCGCCGACGGGTGACATCGCGTGTGCGGCGTCGCCGAGGCACAGCAGGCCGTCGGTGTGCCAGCGACGCAACCGATCGAGGCGAACGTTGAGCAGCTTCACCTCGTCCCACGACCGCAGCGCGTCGGCGCGGTCGGCTAGCCACGGCGCGGCGTCGGCCATCGTGGCAAGCAGCTCGGAGACAGGCCGCCGACGCTCCGTGGCGTCGCTGCCCTTGCGGATGAGCGTGGCGCACTGCCAGTAGCTGCCCCGGTCGATCATGATCACCGGGCGCCGCCTGCTAATCACCGGGACTACTCCACTTGGGTCGGACTCCTTGCGGGGCACCCGAAACCACCACACGTCCATCTGGGTTGGCCACTCCAGCAACGGCAGGTCGGCCGCCGCACGCAGGACCGAGTCCCTACCGTCGCAGGCCACCACGAGGTCGGCACCGATTCGGCCCTGGCCGCCGTCCTTGGTGCGGTACTCGACGCCGACGACCTTTTCGTTCCGGGTGACCAGATCCGTGGCTTCGGTATTCATCCGCAAGGTGAAGTGCGGCTCAGACCTGCCAGCGTCGGCGAGCAGATTGAGCAGGTCCCATTGCGGGACCATCGCGATGTACTTGTACTTGCCTGACAGGGCCCGCAGGCTAGCCATGCGCTGGAAGCCGTCCCCGACCGGCACCAACACCTCCTCAAGCCGGCTTTGCGGGAGCATGGCGAACTTCTCGCCGAGCCCCATGTCGTCCAGCAGCTCGATGGTGGTGGGGTGCACGGTGTCGCCGCGGAAGTCGCGCAGAAAGTCCCCGTGCTTTTCCAGCACGGTCACGTCGACACCGGCCCTGGCCAGCAGAACTCCAAGCACCATGCCCGCGGGCCCGCCACCGACGACACAGCAGGTGGTTCGCTCCATGTCCGGCCTCCTCGAGGGACTGTTGCATCCGGCGATCAGCACTTTCGGCACCCTCCACTTGGAGGCCGAAACGGCTCACCTAGCATTCAGGATCGGCTTCTTTGAGGCGTTCTCGTGGCCCTCGGAGTGGAACCAGCCTCCACTTTGGTACCCGTCGGTGGCGCCTTCCGCGCAGATGCAAACAGTGCCCCTCTTCGCTCGCGGCGACGACACGCGGATCCATCCGTCGCTCGGCCACGGTGGGCTACAGAGGGTTCCTATGAGAAGACGTCTTCGGGACGACGGGATATCTCGATGCTCCGAGCGCGGCGTGGAAGTCGATCACGTCACCATCTACCGCTGGGTCCAGCGGTTCACCGCAATCGACCAGTTCGGGCAGGTCATCGACGTGTTCGTATCCCCGCGGAGAGACGCCAAAGCGGCCCGCCGGTTCTTCGAGCAGGCCATCGCCACGACGAAGGTGCCACCCGTTGAGGTGGTCACCGACCGAGCAGCGACGTACCCGATCGTGCTCGAGGACCTGCTGCCAGCAGCCTGGCATTGCACCGAGCAGTACGCCGACAACGGCATCGAGTGTGATCACGGTCGGCTGAAGGCGCGGGCTGTAGCCGACGCGTGACCTCAAGCAGGACCGTAACGCCAGGGTGATCGTTGTCGGGCATGCCTTCGTCCAGAACGTTCGGCGCGGGCACTACGAGCTGGCTGCTGAGGAGCCAGCGACCCGGCGGCTGGCGTGGCGTTCGATGAGTTGGCCTTGGCGATCTGACCCAGGACCGAGGTCACCGCTTCACCATGCCCTGAGTCGGCGCAACGCAACAGCGCCCTTGCGTTGCATCAGGACTTGTCCTCCTGGTGCCGGCCCCGGGGCGTTGCCGCGCCGCCGGGGCACTTGTGTTGAAGTGACGCACATTCACCAGCTCTAGACAGCCACAGTCAAGCCGAGCCATGCCCAGACGATCACCGCGTCTGGAGAGAATGTTGGTCATGATCGGCCAGCGATGTCTCGCAGCGGGCGGGATCGCGAACACGAAGAGCTACTGATAGTGGGGGAGGTGGCTCGCTATCTGCGTGTCACTCGACGGACGCTGGACCGCTGGCGAGCGAGCGGCGTCGGGCCACCGAGCATCAAGCTGCCATCGGGCGGGCGTGAGGACCTGGATGCCTACATCGCGAAGCATCAAGAAGAACGCTGAACGCGAGGAGGCACCCTCGGTTCGAGCTTTGTTCCTGCAGAACCGGCGCAGTACATACAGGCGTTGTTACCGGCGGCTTCCTAGCCCCACCGATGACTCACCGTTGGCCCCAGGCGCGGATTCCAGTGTCCGGCCAGACGCTGGCGAGAGTGGTCAGACCCGTCGCCGACCGATGGACGCACGAGGGATACACGACGCTGCGCCTGCGAGGATGATTCGAGGCCATGTCTCGGAGAAACCGCAGGTCAGATGGGGTGCGCCGCCAGGGACTCGAACCCCGAACCCGCTGATTAAGAGGTGGCGGAATTATCTGCTCTATTGTGCTCGACAATGCCGCCAAATACCCGTTGGTGCTGGTCCTGACGCTTCTCCATTGGCGTCAGTGATCGGCCGTGCTGGCCTGTGCTGGCTGGGGTTAGCGCCGATGGACGCACATTGGACGCACAACCCCATAGACAATTTCAGACCTCGGCGCCACCGAGGGGTGACCGCCGTTCCCGACCGCGAGACTCCGTAGCCGATCAACCTTGGCACGTGAGGCGCTTTAGGGGCACGATGCGGCGATGGCGATGCAATGTCGCACTGAGCCCCGGGCGGGGCAGCTTTGGCAGGCTGATCAGGACGAAAAAGCCGAGATGTTCCTTGAGCATCCTTTTCAGGTGGCCGGCCTTCAATGATCTCGATCCTGCGATGAGCAATGATCAGAAACTGTGGATGGCCCTCGGCCGGGTGACGCTCGCGAGGTCAGTGTCTGGCGGGTGGAACGCCATGCCATCTGCGTCATAGGTGACGCTACGGTGATGTGGACGTCGGCTGGGACTGCTCGGTCAGGTCGGCTGAAACCTCGGCTGAAACCTCGGCGGCCACCTCCACGGCGATCTCGATCGCCCGTACGGCCAGTGGGGACTGGGAAGATCTGGCCGGCCAGTGGAGGTAGATCTCGCGGGCCGGCGCCGGCCGCAATTCGTGGATTGTGAGCCGGTCGTCGGACCAGGCGTCGGATCCGTGGAGGGCAAGCCACGGCAGCACCGCCCATCCCAGCCCGGCTCGCACCATCGACAGGATCGTCTCGTTGCCTGGGGAGCGGAAGACGATCCGCGGTCGCGCACCGGCATCGGCGAGTGCCCGATCCATCCACTGTTGGTCGCAGGTTGGATGGCAGCCCACCATCGGTCTACCATCGAGCCGCTTCAGTCGTACCGGGCCGTCGGGAAAGTCGCCCGGTCGGGCTACTAGCAGGTAGGGATCGTCGACCAGCTTGACGTGCTCGACGTCGCCGTCGACTGGTCCGTCGTAGAACAGCAGGTCCAGGTCGCCGATCTGTGGATCCTCCGGCACCTCGGACAGCCTGATCTCGCAGCCGGGGTGCTCGTCACGCAGCCGACGCACGACCGACGGCAGGATCACGTTGGACACGCTCTGGAACGTGCCTATGTCGATCCGGCCATCGCCGGCCTTGAACCGCTCGACGGCATCGGCCAGCGCCTCG
>WNFX01005666.1_pt1 | contig 22260 bp, 18 predicted proteins | sample 5400111 | NCBI WGS metagenome assembly WNFX01 (sample SAMN13153363, study PRJNA577476) | soil metagenome | isolation source: 40 cm soil or saprolite under grassland replicate 1 | place: USA:California | collected 2016-06-15 | reverse complement strand
CGCAACGACGGGCCGCCCGCCGCACGGTCGGCGTAGTTGCGGCCCCGGGGCCTGCCGAGGTGGGCGCACACGACGACTCGCGCGCCGCGGGCGGTGAGGGCGGCCAGGCTCGGCAGGCTGGCCCGGATCCGGCGGTCGTCGGTGATCGTGGCACCGTCGAGCGGCACGTTGAGATCGGTGCGCAACAGGACCACCCGCCCCGTGACATCGAGGTCGTCGAGCCGCTTCATCAGCGCGCGGATCCCGTTATACACCCGGTTTCCGGGACCGGAGTACGGCGGACAGCGGTCATCCAAGCCGCCCGCCGACGAGCGCGGCGACGTCGACCAGCCGGCTCGAGTAGCCCCACTCGTTGTCATACCAGCCGATCACCTTGACCTGGTCGCCGATGGCCATGGTCAGTTCGGAATCGAAGATGCAGGAGTAGGGGGTGCCGACGATGTCGGAGGACACGATCGGGTCGCTGGTGTAGTGCAGGTAGCCCTTGAGCGGGCCATCGGCGGCCGCCCGGTATGCCGCGTTCACCTCGTCCACGGACACCTCGCGGCCGACCTGGACCACCAGGTCGGTGACCGAGCCGTCCATGACCGGCACCCGCATCGACATCCCGTCCATCTTGCCCTTGAGCTCGGGCAGCACCAGCGCGGTCGCCCGGGCGGCCCCGGTGGTGGTGGGGATGATGTTCTGCGCGGCGGCGCGGGCCCGCCGCAGGTCCTTGTGGACGAAGTCCAGGATCACCTGGTCGTTGGTGTAGGCGTGGATGGTCGTCATCAGGCCCTTGACGATGCCGAAGCTGTCGAGCAGCACCTTCGCGAGCGGCGCCACGCAGTTGGTGGTGCAGGACGCGTTGGAGATGATGTCGTGCCGGCCGGGGTCGTAGGCGTCGTCGTTGACCCCCATCACGAGCGTGATGTCCTCCCCCTTGGCGGGGGCGGAGATGATGACCTTCTTCGCGCCGGCCGCCAGGTGCTTGCGGGCGTCCTCGCCCTTGGTGAAGTGACCGGTCGACTCGATCACCACGTCGACCCCCAGGTCGCGCCAGGGCAGGGCGGCCGGGTCCCGCTCGGCGAGCCATGTGAGGCGCTGGTCTCCGGCCACGATGGCGCCGTCGGCGCCGTGCACGTCGAGGTCGAGGGTGCCCATCACGGTGTCGTACTTGAGCAGGTGCGCAAAGGTGGCCATATCACCCAGGTCGTTGGCGGCCACGACCTCGATGTCACGGGCCTGGCCACCTGGCCCGGAGGCCTGGGCGGCGTGCACGGCACGCCAGAAGTTGCGCCCGATCCGGCCGAATCCGTTGATGCCCACGCGGATGGTCACGGCATTGATCTCCTCATGCATAAGCTCCGGGCCGAAGGTCACTTCCACCCTATGGCAGCAGCATTTCCGGCGTCAGATGAGCGTCGGTGCCGGGAACGCCCTCCTCACGCGCGCGCTTGTCCGCCATGGCCAGCAGCCGCCGGATCCGGCCGGCGATCGCGTCCTTGGTCAGCGGCGGGTTCGCCAGCTGGCCAAGCTCCTCGAGGCTGGCCTGCCGGTGCTCGATCCGCAGCCGGCCGGCCACGGTCAGGTGCTCCGGCGCATCGCTGCCGAGAATCTCCAGCGCGCGTTCCACCCGCGCACCCGCCGCCACCGCGGCCCGCGCGCTGCGGCGCAGGTTGGCGTCGTCGAAGTTGGCCAGCCGGTTCGCCGTCGCCCGGACCTCGCGCCGCATCCGCCGTTCCTCCCAGGCGAGAACGCTGTCGTGCGCGCCCAGCCGGGTCAGCAACGCACTGATCGCGTCCCCGTCCCGCACCACGACCCGGTCCACTCCCCGCACCTCGCGGGCCTTGGCGTGGATCTTCATCCGCCGGGCCGCCCCGACCAGGGCCAGCGCGGCCTCGGGGCCGGGACAGGTGATCTCGAGTGCCATCGACCGGCCGGGCCCGGTGAGGCTGCCGTGGGCCAGGAAGGCGCCCCGCCAGGCGGCCTCGCAGTCGCAGGTGGTGCCGGCCACCACCTGCCGGGGCAGGCCGCGGACGGGCCGCCCGTGGCCGTCCACCAGCCCGGTCTGCCGGGCCAGGCTCTCACCGTCCTTGCGCACCCTGACCAGGTAGCGGTTGCCCTTGCGCAGCCCGCTCGGGGCCAGGACGATCAGCTCGGAGGAATGGCCGAACACCTCGGCCACGTCCTTCCGCAGCCTGCGGGCGGCGGCGCCGGTGTCCAGCTCGGCCTCGACCACGATCCGGCCGCCCGCGAGATGCAGGCCCCCGGCGAAGCGCAGCAGGGTGGAGACCTCCGCCTTGCGGCAGCATGGCTTGAGCACGGTGACGCGGCTCAATTCGTCCTTCACCATGCCGGTCATGGCCATCGGCTCACTCCCCCTCGAAGATCTCCGCGAACGCCCCCGCCAGCTGCCGCGGATCGTGACGCGGCGAACCGTCCCGCATCGCCAGGTCCGCCAGGACCAGCCTGCCGCCCAGCAGGCCGGCCGCCTTCTCCAATTGTGCCGCCGACCCGCCCGCCGCACCCCGGTCGGCCAGCACGATGTCCACGGTAAGCTCCGGCGCGTGGTCGGCGAGCACTTCCAGGTGGGTGTGTGGTGAGAATCCCTCGGTCTCGCCCGGCTGCGGGGCCAGGTTCAGCGCCACCAGGCGGCGCGCCCGGGTGGTGATCAGCGCGTCGGCCAGCTCGGGGACGAGCAGATGGGGCAGGACGCTGGTGAACCAGGAGCCGGGCCCGAGGACCACCCAGTCCGCGTCGCGGATGGCGGCCACCGCCTCGGGACAGGCGGGCGGGTCGGCCGGGATGAGCGAGATGGACCGGACCCGCCCGGTGGTGGAGGCGCAGGCCGCCTGGCCCCGCACGATGCTGAGCTCGCCCGGGCGGCCGGGATCGGCGCCCTCCACCTCGGCCACCAGGTCCAGCGGGACCGATGCCATGGGCAGCACCCGGCCGTGCGCGCCGAGCAGCCGGCCCACCCAGTCAAGTCCCTGAACGGTGTCCCCCAGCAGTTCCCACAGCGCCACGATGAGCACGTTGCCGACGGCGTGCCCGCCCAGGTCCGAGCCGCCGGAGAACCGGTGCTGCACCACCCGGCTCCAGGTCGTGCCCCAGGCGTCATCCCCGCACAGGGCGGCAAGCGCCATCCGCAGGTCGCCCGGGGGGAGCACCCCGAAGTCACGGCGCAGCACGCCGCTGGACCCGCCGTCGTCGGCGACGGTGACGATGGCGGTGAGCTGGCGGGTCACCCGGCGCAGCGCGGACAGGGACGCGAACAGCCCGTGGCCGCCGCCGAGCGCGACCACGCGCGGGTTCAGCGGGCGCACGGCCGGGACGACCAGCGTCGGCTCACCGCGCGCCGCCGCCTTCGCTTCCGCCCCGGGTTCGCCGCCGCTGGCTGGCACCGGCTGGTTCGCCGCTTCTCTCGCTGTCACTCACGCCCCAGGTCACGGTGCACAACCTGGATGCCCAGGCCGGTCTCCTCCAGCCGTTCGGCGATGTGCTCGGCCATCACTACGCTGCGGTGCTTGCCACCGGTACAGCCGATGGCCAGCGTCACGTACTGCTTGCCCTGGCGCTCGTAGCCGGCCAGGGTCACCCGCAGCGCGGTGAGGTAGGCGTCGAGGAAATCGGCGGCGCCCCGCTGGCTGAGCACGTATTCCCTGACCCTCTCATCCTGCCCCGTCAGCGGCGCGAGCGCCTCGATCCAGCGCGGATTGGGCAGGAACCGGCAGTCGGCCACCAGGTCGGCATCCACCGGCAGCCCGTACTTGTAGCCGAACGACACCACGCTCACCCGGGGGGCGGCCGCCGCGCTGGACCCGAAGAAGTCCTGCAGCCTGGCCCGCAGCTCGTGCACGTTGAGCGCGGAGGTGTCGAGGACCAGGTCCGCCTCGCCACGGACGGTCCGCAGCAGCTCGCGTTCGGCGGCGATCCCGTCCAGCACCCGGCCGTCCTCCTGCAGCGGGTGCGGCCGGCGCACGCTCTCGAACCGGCGGACCAGTGTGTCGTCGGCGGCCTCCAGGAAAACCACGCGCGGCCGGACCCCGCGCGTGGCCAGCTCGGTGATGGCGGACTGCAGATCACTGGAGAAGGCCCGGCTCCGCACGTCCGTCACGGCGGCGATCTTGGGCAGCGTCCCCTTGGCCCGCCGGGCCAGATTGATCATCGTTGGGAGCAGGCCGGGCGGCAGGTTGTCGATGACGAACCAGTCAAGGTCTTCCAGCGTCTTGGCGGCCGTGCTCCGGCCCGCGCCCGACATCCCGGTGATGATCACGATGTCGGTCACCGGGCTGGCCGTGCCCGGGCCCGGTGGCTTGCCCCCCGTTACCTTCTGGTCCATCCCCGCATCGCCCCGCCTCTCATGACATCCCCTTGTCGGTGGCCTCGGCCTTTCCCCGTTCGGGCCGCAGGGCGGCCAGGACCGCGCCGGCCAGCTGGGGCCCGATGCCGGGCAGGCCGGCCAGCTCCGCCGGGGTGGCCGCGGCGATCCGGCGGACCGAGCCGAAGTGTCGTAGCAGCGTAGCCCGGCGGGCCGGGCCCAGCCCGGGAACGCTGTCGAGTTCGCTGACGGCGAGCGCCTTCGACCGCTTCGCCCGGTGGTAGGTGATGGCGAACCGGTGCGCCTCGTCACGCACCCGCTGCAGCAGGTAGAGGCCCTCGCTGCTGCGGGGCAGGATGACCGGCGCGTCCTCGCCGGGCAGCCAGACCTCTTCCAGCCGCTTGGCCAGCCCGCATACCGCGATGTCGTCGATGCCCAGCTCCTCCAGCGCCGAGACCGCCGCCGCCACCTGCGCCGGCCCGCCGTCGATCACCACCAGGTTGGGCGGGTAGGCGAACTTGCGCTGCTGGAGTTCGGGCTCGCCTCGTCCGGCTGGATCGCCGAGCACGTCAAGCTCGCCCGTGGTCTCACGCTCCTCCAGGTACCGGCGGAAGCGGCGGGTGATGACCTCGTGCACCGAGGCGACGTCGCCTTCGCCGCCGGTGCCCTTGACGCTGAACCGGCGGTACTCGCTCTTGCGCGCCAGCCCGTCCTCGAACACCACCATCGACGCGACCACGTGCGTGCCCTGCAGGTTCGACACGTCATAGCACTCGATCCGGAGCGGCGCCACCTCGAGTCCCAGTGCCTCCTGGATCTCGTTCAGGGCCAGGCTGCGGGTGGTGAGGTCGCTGGCCCGCCGGGTCTTGTGCAGCGCCAGCGACTCGGCCGCGTTCCGCGCCACGGTGTCGAGCAGCGCCTTCTTGTCGCCGCGGCGCGGCACCCGCAGGTGCACCCGGCTCCCCCGCCGGGCCGCGAGCCACTCCTCCACCGCCCCGGCGCCCGGCGGCAGCACGGGGACGAGCACCTCGCGCGGGACGGTGGCCCCGGCGGCGCCGGACCTGGCGCCGGGATCGCGCGCGCCGGTCCCGGCCAGCCGCGCCGGCGCCTGCCCGTTCCCGGCGACGCTGTCCCCGCCGTACACCTGGCTCAGGAAGTGCTCGACCAGCTCGCCGTCGCCGACGTCCTCGACCTTGTCCACCACCCACCCGCGCTGGCCGCGGACCCGGCCGCCGCGGACGTAGAACACCTGGACCGCGGCCTCGAGCTGATCCTCGGCCAGGGCGATGACGTCGCAGTCGGTGCCGTCGGGCAGGACCACCGCCTGCTTCTCCAGCGCCCGCTCCAGGGCCTGGATGTCGTCGCGCAGCCGGGCGGCCCGCTCGAACTCCTCGGCCGCGGCCGCGGCCCGCATCTCGGCCTCCAGCCGGCGCGTGAACCGGGCCGTCTGGCCGGCCATGAAGTCGCAGAACTCCTCGGCCAGGCGGCGGTGCTCGGCCTGGCCGATCCGCTCCACGCACGGCGCCGAGCACTTGCCGATGTAGCCCAGCAGGCATGGCCGGCCGATCTGGCGGGCCCGCTTGAACACCCCGGCCGAGCAGGTCCGGACCGGGAACACCCGCAGCAGCGTGTCGACGGTCTCCCTGATGGCCCAGGCGTGGGAGTACGGGCCGAAGTAGCGGGTCCCGCGCCGCCGGGCGCCGCGCATCACCATGACCCGCGGGTACTCCTCGTCCATGGTGACCGCCAGGTAGGGGTAGCTCTTGTCGTCCCGGTAGCGGACGTTGAAACGGGGGTCGAACTCCTTGATCCAGGAGTACTCCAGCTGGAGCGCCTCGACCTCGGTGCCGACGACTGTCCAGTCGACCCCCGCCGCCGAGGTCAGCATCGACTGGGTACGCGGGTGGAGCCCCGCGAAATCCGCGAAGTAGGAATTGAGCCTGGCCCGCAGGTTCTTGGCCTTGCCCACGTAGATGACCCGGCCGCGGCCGTCGCGGAACCGGTAGACCCCCGGCGACTCGGGAATCGAGCCGGGGGCCGGCCGGTAGGCATGCGGATCCGTCACGCAGCAACTCTATGGGAAGCCCAGGACGGCGAGCCCGAGTGAGCGCAGCTCGCTCCTGAGCTTCCCGGCCGAGGTGTGACGCACGGCGATCATGCCCAGGCCGCGGGCCGCCTCGACGTTGCCCGGTGAATCGTCGATGAAGACCGCCGCGGCCGGCTCCAGCCGGTAGCGGCGCAGCAGGATCTGGAAGATCCGCGGGTCGGGTTTGGCCACCCCCTCGATCCCGGAGATGACGAAGCCGTCGAACCAATCCATGAACGCGAACCGGGTCCGCCGGGTGGCGAACGTCGTCGGCTCCATGTTGGACAGCGCCAGGCAGCGCAGGCCGGCCGCCTTCACCTCGCGGAGCACGCCGACCGCCTCGTCGAACTGGCCGGCCGCCATCTCCTCGCAGCGCTCCGCCCATGCCATGATCATGTCGCGGTAACCGGGGTACCGCCGGGCGAGGCGGCGGCACGACTGCGTGATGTCCTCCCCCAGGTCATGCGCATAGTGCCAGTCCTGGGTGCAGATCCGGGCGAGGAAGTCCTCCATCTCGGCCGGGTCGGTGAACAGCTGCCGGTAGAGGTACCGCGGGTCCCAGTCGATGAGCACCCCGCCGAGGTCGAAGACGACGGTGGTGAGCCGCTGCCGGGGCACCGGGTCAGTCAGTCCGCGAAGGCCTCCGGCGGGGGGCAGGCGCAGACCAGGTGGCGGTCGCCGTAGGCCTGGTCGATCCGGCGCACCGGGGGCCAGTACTTGGCCCGGCGGTCGCCCGGCAGCGGGTAGGCCGCCTCCGCCCGCTCGTAGGGGTGCTTCCAGTCGGCGGCGAGCAGCATGGACGCCGTGTGCGGGGCACCCCGGAGCGGGTTGTCCTGCGGGTCGTAGGCGCCGCTCTCGACCCGCCCGATCTCCTGCCGGATCGCGATCATCGCCGCGCAGAACCGGTCCAGCTCGGCCAGGTTCTCGCTCTCGGTCGGCTCGACCATGAGCGTGCCCGCCACCGGGAACGACATGGTGGGCGCGTGGAACCCGTAGTCGATCAGCCGCTTCGCCACGTCCTCCACGGTGACGCCGCTCTCCCGGCTGACCGGGCGCAGGTCGATGATGCACTCGTGGGCGACCAGCCCGCTCTCGCCGGTGTAGAGCACCGGGAAGTGCGGTGACAGCCGTTTCGCCACGTAGTTGGCGGCCAGGATGGCCACCTGGGTGGCCCGGCGCAGGCCGTCGGCGCCCATCATCGCGATGTAGGCCCAGGAGATCGGCAGGATGCCCGCCGAGCCGTAGGGTGCCGCCGCCACCGGGCCGGTGCCGGTCTCGCGCTTGGCGCCGGGCGCGGCGCTGCCGGGCAGGAACGGGGCGAGGTGCGCCCGCACCGCGACCGGCCCCACGCCCGGGCCGCCGCCGCCGTGCGGGATGCAGAACGTCTTGTGCAGGTTGAGGTGGGAGACGTCGGCGCCGAACCGGCCCGGCCGGGCCAGCCCGACCAGCGCGTTGAGGTTGGCGCCGTCCACGTACACCTGGCCGCCCGCCGCGTGCACCAGGTCGCACACGTCGGTCACGGTCGTCTCGAAGACGCCGTTCGTGGACGGATAGGTCAGCATGATCGCGGCCAGCCGCCTCTCGTGCTCCGCCAGCTTGGCCTGCAGGTCGCCGAGGTCGATGGCGCCGTCGCCGCCGCACTTGACCACGCTCACCCGCAGCCCGGCGAGCACCGCGCTGGCCGCGTTCGTGCCGTGTGCCGACTCCGGGATCAGGCACACGTCGCGGCCGGCGTCGCCGCGGTCGCGGTGATAGTGGCGGATCGCCAGCAGGCCGGCCAGTTCCCCCTGTGACCCGGCGTTCGGCTGCAGCGACACCGCGTCGTAACCGGTGATCGCGGCCAGCCAGGACTCCAGGTCGCCGATGAGCTCGGCGTAGCCGAGGGCCTGCTCCGGCGGGGCGAAGGGGTGCAGGTTGGCGAACTCGGGCCAGGTGATGGCCTCCATCTCCGCGGCCGCGTTCAGCTTCATCGTGCACGAGCCCAGCGGGATCATCGACCGGTCCAGGGCGATGTCGAAGTCGGCCAGCCGGCGCAGGTAACGGAGCATGGCCGTCTCGCTGCGGTGCTCGTGGAACACCGGGTGGGTGAGGTAGGGCGAGGTCCGCCGCAGGCCCGCCGGGAGCTCCTCCCGGCCCTCGGCCAGGTTCACCTCCCCGGCCGGCCGGCCGGCCAGCGCGGCAGCGACCTCCCGCAGGTGGTCGTCGGTGGTCGTCTCGTCGCAGGCGATCTGGACCGTGTCCGGGCCCGCCAGGTAGACGTTGTACCCGGCCTGGCGCGCCCGTTCCACCGCCCTTGCGGCGCCGCCGGGCAGCCCGCGGACGGCGATGGTGTCGAAGAACGCGGCGGAATCCACTGTGGCGCCCTGGGCCCGCAGCGTCGCCGCCAGCGCCGCGGTCCTGCCGTGCACCCGGCGGGCGATCGCCGCCAGCCCGTCGGGGCCGTGGTAGGCGGCGTACATCCCGGCGATGACGGCCAGCAGGACCTGCGCGGTGCAGATGTTGCTGGTCGCCTTCTCACGGCGGATGTGCTGCTCCCGGGCCTGCAGGGCCAGGCGGTAGGCCGGATGGCCGTCGGCGTCCACGGACACGCCCACCAGCCGGCCCGGCAGCTGCCTGCGCAGCCCCTCGCGGACCGCGATGTAGGCGGCGTGCGGCCCGCCGAACCCCATCGGGACGCCGAACCGCTGGGTGGTGCCGATCGCGATGTCGGCGCCCAGCTCCCCCGGCGGCGTGAGCAGGGTCAGTGCGAGCAGGTCGGCGGCGACCGCGACCGCCGCCCCCCGGGCGCGGGCGGCGGCGATGAGCGGCCGCGGGTCGGTGATCTCGCCGCTGGCCGCGGGATAGGCCAGCAGGACGCCGAACAGCTCCCCGTCCGGCTGGGCCGCCACCAGCTCCGGGGTGACGGGGGCCACGACCAGCTCGATGCCGAGCGGCTCGGCGCGGGTGGCCAGCACCGCCAGCGTCTGCGGCAGGCAGTCCGCGTCGGCCAGGAAGATGCTGCCCTTACCCGCCTGCCTGCGCGCGAGCGTCATCGCTTCGGCGGCGGCGCTGGCCTCGTCCAGCAGGGACGCGCCCGCCACCGGCAGCCCGGTCAGGTCGGCGACCATCGTCTGGAAGTTCAGCAGGGCCTCCAGCCGCCCCTGCGAGATCTCCGGCTGGTAGGGCGTGTAGGCCGTGTACCAGGCGGGGTTCTCCAGCACGTTGCGGCGGATCACGGCCGGGGTGATGGTCGGGTAGTAGCCCAGCCCGATCATGGACGTCGCCGCCGTGTTCCGGTCGGCCAGCCGGCGCAGCCGCGCCTGCGCCTCCGCCTCTGATAGGGGCCCGGGCAGGCCGGGCAGGTCCAGCGGGGTGGCGCCGGTGCCGGCCAGCGCCGGCGGCAGCGCGGCCGCGGTCAGCGCGTCCAGGGAGGAGTAGCCGACGGCGGCGAGCATCTGCTGCTGCTCGGCCGGGGACGGCCCGATGTGGCGTGCGGAGAAGTCCATGGAGCCTCCAGAGGGGAGCCACCGGGTGCGGGGCACCCGGCTCAGGGTCCTCCCCCTCTGTCATCGCCCCCGCCGTTGGGGCACCACGACTCCAGAGATGCCTGTCCCGTCCGGTCCCTGGTGCCTGAGAGGTTCCGGGGAGGTTGCCCCTTCGGCGCCCCGCGCTGGCGGCACGGGATCTCTCCCGGACGGTGTCGCCGGCTCTCCCGAGCTTACCGGAAGGACAGGGTCATATTTCGTCCCACCGGAATACCCGGATCGCGATCACGGTGAGCACGGCGGCGAACCCGAGCAGGATGCCCATGGCCGGCAGCGCGGAGGCCGGGCCGTCGCCCCGGGCCATGACGTTCTGCATGCCGACCACCAGGTAGCGCAGCGGCATGAAGTAGGAGACCGTCACGATCCATTGCGGCGCGAAGGCGAGCGGGATGAACGCACCGCCCAGGAACGCCATCGGCAGGACGATCAGGTTCACTATCGCGGTCGCGGCCTCCTGGGACTTGGCCAGCGCCCCGACCAGCAGCCCGATCGACAGGAAGGCGAGCGTGCCGCAGATGACGACCGGGATCGCCATCCACCAGTAGGCGGTCAGCTTGAGCCCGAAATAGGGGGTGGTGGCGATGGCGATGAACACGAACGTCTCGACGATCGCGACCGCGACGCTCACCGTGATCCGGGCGGTGACGATCGACGTCGTGCCGACCGGGGCGAGCCGGAGCCTGCGCAGCAGCTTGTTCTTCCGCCACCCGACCAGGGTGAGCGCGGCCCCAAACGCGCCGCCGGAGGCGATCGCCCAGCCGAGCAGTCCCGGCGTCAGGTACTGGATCGGCTTGAGCGACTTGTCCTCCACCTGCTGGGTGGCGAGCTGGTAGGCCGGTGGCTTATGCGACGCGGCCTGGTTCGCCGCCTGCACGATCCCGGAGAACACGCTGTTGACCACCCCGGCCGTGGTGGGGTTCGCGATCGAGTAGTGGACGATGAGCCTGCCGCCCTGCTGCTGCACGGCGGCGTCGACGTTGGCCTGCCGGACCTCGTTCAGGGCGTGGGCCAGGCTGGTGGTGTGGGTGACCGTGAGCACCTTGTCCAGCTGGCGGCTGGCCGCCCGCGCCTGGTCGAGCACGCTGACCCGGCCCACCTCGACCACGTTGATCTTGGGTGTGCTGCTGCTCTTGTAGATGGAGCCGAACAGCAGCAGGAACAGCACCGGGAACAGGATCGTGAAGAACAGCGCCGCCCGGTCCCGGACGAAGCCGCGGAACATGGCCCGGGACAGGCTCCGGAAGCCCTGCCAGTTTGTCCCCCTGCTGCGGGGGCTCACGTCTTCGGCCTGGACCGGTGGCGCCGGCAGCTTGCTCGTCGTCATGCCCGGTACTCCCGCCCGGTGAGCTGGAGGAAGACGTCCTCCAGCGAGGCGCCCGCCACCTGCAGCCCCGTGAGCGCCTTGTGGTCCGCGAGCCGGGCGAGGATGGGGGCGGGCTCGGTGGTGGTGAAGGTGAGCGACACGCCGTCGTCGGCGACCGTGGCGCCGTCGGCGATGGCCCGCGCCTCGTCCTGGCCGAGCAGGCCCGACTCGATGCTGATCCGGACCGGGTGCGCCAGGCCCCGGACCAGCGCGGCGGGCGCGCCGGTCTGCAGGATCTTGCCGTGGTCCATGATCGCTACCCGCTGGCAGAGCGTCTCCGCCTCGTCCATGTGGTGGGTGGTGAGCACGATGGTGTGGCCCTCCGCCGCGATGGCCCGCAGCAGGTCCCACAGGTTCCGGCGGGCCTGCGGGTCCAGCGCCCCGGTCGGCTCGTCGAGGAACAGCACGTCGGGGCGGTGCACCAGCGCACAGGCGATCGACAGCCGCTGCGCCTGGCCGCCGGAGAGCTTCTCGGTCCGGGTGGCGGCCGCACTGGTCAGGCCGACCACCTCCAGCATCTCGTCCGCCCGCCGGGCCGGGACCCGGTAGAGGTCGGCGAAGGTGCGCAGCTGCTCACGCGCGGTGAGCCGCTCGAAGAACGACGTCGCCTGCAGCTGGACGCCGATCCGCGGCAGCAGCGCCTGGTTCGTTGGGGCCGAGGATGCCGAAGAACTCGCCGTGGCCGACCTCGAACGTCACGCCGTCCACCGCGCGCAGGTCCCCATAGGACTTCCGGATGTCCCGCGCGCTGATCGCCACACCCACGCGGCGAACCTTACCGGACAGGCGGTCAGCCGGTTCGCCTGGCGCGGCGCCGGGCCAGCTCGTCGTGGCTGCTGGCGCCGTCGGCGTCGGCCTGCTCCCCCTCGGGCGGCTCGGCCTGCTCCGCCGGGAGCTCGGCCAGCGTCCCGTCCACTTCCTGCCAGATCCGGCCGAGCGCGATCCCGAACACTCCCTGCCCGCCGGCCAGCAGGTCCACCACCTCGTCGGCGGAGGCGCACTCGTAGACGCTGACCCCGTCGCTCATGAGCGTGAGCCGGGCCAGATCGCTGGTGCCGCGGTCACGCAGATGATCGACGGCGGCGCGGATCTGCTGCAGCGAGATGCCGGTGTCGAGCAGGCGCTTGACCACCTTGAGCACGAGGATGTCACGGAAGCTGTAGAGCCGCTGTGAGCCCGACCCGTGCGCGGCCCGGACGCTGGGCTCCACCAGCGCGGTCCGCGCCCAGTAGTCGAGCTGGCGGTAGGTGATCCCGGCGGCGGCACAGGCGGTCGGCCCACGGTACCCGACGTTCTCCGGGTGGGCGGTGAGGTCGTCCCCGAACAGGAGACCCTGCTCGCCGGCGCGCTCGATCGCCGCGCCACGCCCCTGCGGCTGGCCGCCGTCCTTGCTGGTTACCGCCACGCCCGCCTCCGCCCGGGGAGCTGGCTATCCGCCTACTTGTCTCGCACGCTAGGCCGACCCGCCCGGCGGGTCAACGATCCCCACGGCGCGTCGCCCAGGCAACCTCAGGTTGCCCGTCCGAAGTCCTCCGGACTGATGGTGTCCAGGAACTCGCGGAACTTCTCGACCTCGTCTTCCTGCTCGTCCGGGATCGCCACCCCGGCCTCATCCAGGATCTCCTCACTGGCGAAGATCGAAGCACCGGTCCGGAGCGCGAGTGCGATCGAGTCCGACGGCCGGGCGCTCACTTCTTTCCCGTTGGAGAAGATGAGGTCGGCGAAGAAGATACCGTCCCGGAGCGCGGTGATGTTGACCGTGTTCAGCTGTACCCCGAGCGCCTCGAGCACGTCGCGGAACAGGTCGTGGGTCAGCGGCCGGGCCGGCACCATCCCCTGCTGCGCGAACGCGATCGCGGTGGCTTCCACCGGGCCGATCCAGATCGGCAGGTACCTCTCCCCCTGCACCTCCTTGAGCAGGACGATGGGCTGGTTCGTGGGCATCTCCACCCGGACGCCGACGACCTCCATCTTCCTCACAGCGGCTCCGTCCTCACCTGCGCCGGACGCTGCCAGCGTCCTGAAGTTATTGAAGGCATTCCTCTGTCAAAGTACACCCGCGCGGGCGGCAGCGATGCCCGCGCCCTGCGCTCAGCCATCCGGCTGGCCCGGGCGTGGCTCGCCGAAACCGGCGTCGGCCAGCGCCGCCTCGATCAGCGCGGCGTGCAGTCGCAGGGTGATGGCGGCGATTTCCCGCGCGGTCCGGCCGGCCCGATCCCTGGCCCCGTCGCTGCGCTGGCGCAGCATCGGGGCGACCACCTGCTCGATCAGCGCGGTCTCCCGTTCGGCCGATGCGCGCAGTACCCGCAGGTGGCGGGCCTGGACGCCGTAACGGTCGAGCGCCGCGACGGCGCGGGCGGCCGCCAGCGCATCCGGGCCGTACCGCCCGCCGCTGCGCCGCACCAGGCCGAAGTCCTCCAGTTCGGCGAGCCGTGCCTCGTCCAGGCCGGTGGCCTCCAGCATCTCCCGCCGGGTCAGCGGGACGGCGGGGCCGACGGCGTCGCCGGCGGGATCCGCGAGCACCGGGTACCGGCCGGCCCGGCGCGGGGAATCGTCCCGCCCGCCGGCGTCGAGCTGGTCCTTGATCACCCGCAGCGGCAGGTACTCGTCCCGCTGGGCGGTGAGGATGTAGCGCAGCCGCTCCACGTCGGCCGGGGAGAACTTCCGGTATTTGGACGGCGACCGGGCAGGCTGGATGAGCCCTTCGTTCTCGAGGAAGCGGATCTTCGAGACGCTCACATCGGGGAACTCGGCTTGCAGCTGGGCCAGCACCTCGCCGATGCCGAGATACGCCCGGGCGGGCTCAGCGCTCATGCCCCTACCTGCGCACCTCCGCCGCGGTCGGCGTGGGACCGCCGTCCGGCGAGGAACATCAGCCGGAACTTGCCCACCTGGACCTCGTCACCGTCGTTCAGATCGGCCTCCTCGATCCGTTCCCGGTTCACGTAGGTTCCGTTCAGGCTCCCGACATCACGCACGGTGAAGCCGCGCGGGTGCCGGTAGAACTCCGCGTGGCGGCGGGACACCGTCACGTCGTCGAGAAAGATGTCGCTTTCCGGGTGCCGGCCGGCCGTGGTGAGCTCGCTGTCGAGCAGGAACCGGCTGCCCGCGTTGGGCCCGCGCTTCACCACCAGCAGGGCGCTGCCCAGGGGCAGCGCCTCGACCAGGCCGGAATCGGCGAGCGGCTCATCCGGCTCCGCCTCGGCCAGCTCCGTGCCGAGCGAGATCGTCGATGTGCTCTCGCCCGCCCGCTCGCCTCCGGCGCGTCCCAGCGCGAGCCCGCAATGGGAGCAGAACCGGGCACCCTCGGGGTTTTCTTGCCCGCAGCGAGGGCAATAGACGCGCGGCATGTCGTAGTCCAGCCTCTCGTCCGCTGGCAATGGGCTCAGGCCGGAAACCACGTGCGCCTGCGCGGCTCTCGGCGTCAGCTCGGGTACATTCGCCCACGCTACCTGCGAAGCGGGCGCCCGGTCCACGCGCCACGCATTCCTCCGGCGCCGCCCGAAGAGCCCCCGCCAGCCGCGCCTGGCCTGGCCGTGCGCGGTATCAGGCCCGGCGGGCGGCACCGCTCCGTGGAAGCTCTCGGGGGCATTGTCGCGACGCCTGCGCCACATCAGGCCAAACCTCCGGCACATCCTCAGCTGCTAGCAGATGAACTGGAATTCTCTCATGTGCAGGCTATCCGCGCCTGCTCACTTGACAGGCCGGTCCTCAGACTCCGGCCTGCTCCACCACCGTTGCCCACTCGTCGAGCAGCGCCTGGGCGGAGTCGGCGTCGGGGCCCTCCGCCCACAGGTGTGTGACCGCGTCCGCCGGGTCGGGCAGCACGAGCACCCAGTCCCCGTTGGGCTCGATCTCCCGCACGCCGTCGGTGGTGTCCATCTCCCTGCTGCCCGCGGCCTCCACCACCGTGCGCATGACGCTGCCCTTGGCCGCCCACGGCGTCGGCATCGAGCGCCTGAGCAGATGGGCCCGGGGGATCCGGGCATCGATCTGGCTGAGGGTGAGCCGGGTGCGGGCGACCAGCCCGAGCAGCCGCGCGAACGCCGCGATGCCATCCAGGGTCCGGCTGAACTCGGGCACCACGAACCCGCCCCGGCCGTCCGCCCCGAAGATCGTGTCGTCGGCCGCGGTCGCCTCGGTGAGGCCGTGCAGCGAGGTCGGGGTCCACACCACCTGCACCCCGTGGAAGCGGGACACCCGCTCGGCCACCCGGGTCGTGGTCACCGGCAGGGCGACCCGCCCCGACCGCCGCTCGGCCGAGATGAGGTCGAGCACCACCAGCAGCGCCCGGTCATCGCTGACCATCGCCCCCTTGTCGTCCACCAGCTGGATCCGCTCGCCCACCTGGTCGAACCGGACGCCGAAGTCGGCCCGGGAGGAGGCCACGAGCTCGGACAGGCGCTGCATGCCGGCCCGCACCTGCGCCAGGCTCTGCGTCGGCGATCCCTCATCGAGGCGGTTGTTGACGGTGAGCGCCTCGAGCCCGATCCGCCCCAGCAGTTCCGGCAGCACCAGCGACGCGGTGCCGCCGGCGCAGTCGACCACCACCTTGAGCTCCGCCTCCCGGACACCGGTCATGTCGGCGCTTTGCACCAGCTCGGCCGCGTAGGACTCCACCACCCGCGGCGGGTAGCTCAGCTCGGCGATCTCGCCGGGAAAGGCGCGCCGGTACTCCTGCCGGGAGAACACCCGCTCCAGCTTGCGGGCCGCCGCCTGGGACAGCTCGGCCCCGCGCTCGTCGAGGAAGATGATGTCGATCGACTGCGGGTTGCCGGGGGTAGTCCGCAGCGCGATGCCGCCGCCGGCCTCGCTGCGGGCGGTGCGGAACCTCGCCACCGGCAGCGGCTGCGCCTCCAGGTCCACCACGTCGATCGCGCTGGCGTTGAGCGCGCCCTGGACCGCGCGCTTGAACGCGCGGGCCGCCCGTGACACGTCACGCGAGGTGGTGACCACCGCGCCCTTCTTCAGGGTGGTCGCGTACGCGCTGGCGAGCCGGACGCAGAGCTCGGGGGTGATCTCGACGTTGATCAGGCCGGAGACCCCGCGCGGGCCGAACAGGGTACGCTGCCCGCGCGACTCCCAGATGACGCTGGTGTTCACCACCGCGCCCGCCTCGATGGTCTTGAACGGGTAGACCTTCACCCCGGCCGAGACGTACGCCTCCGGCTCGATCACGCACTCGTCCCCGACGACCGCGCCCTCCTCGATCCGGGCCGAGCCCATCACGTCGGTGTTCTTGCCGATGACACAGCCCCGCAGGGTCGTCCCCTGGCCCACGTAGACGTTGTTGTGCACCACCGCCCGGTGCAGGAAGGCCCCCTCCTTGACGACCACGTTGCTGCCGACCACGGTGAACTCGCGCAGCTGCGCCCCGGCCTCGATCTTGGCGTAGTCGCCGATGCACAGCGGCCCGGACAGCAGCGCCTCCGGGTCGACCTCGGCCCCCTCGCGGATCCACACCCCGGGCGACACCTCGAACCCGCCGATCTCCGCCTCGACCCGGCCGGACAGCACGTCGGCCTGGGCCTTGAGGTAGCTCTCGTGGCTCCCGACGTCCTCCCAGTACCCGTCGGCGATCCAGCCGTACAGCGGCGCGCCCGACTTCAGCAGCTGCGGGAACACGTCCCCCGACCAGTCGACCGAAACCCCGGCCGGCACCTCGGCCAGCACCTCGGGCTCCATGACGTAGATGCCGGTGTTCACGGTGTCGGAGAACACCTGCCCCCAGGTGGGCTTCTCCAGGAACCGCTGGATGCGCCCGTCCTCGTCCACGATGATGATCCCGAACTCAAGCGGGTTGGGCACCCGGGTGAGCGCGACGGTGACCAGGGCGCTGTTCTCCTTGTGGTACTGGACCAGGGCTGACAGGTCGATGTCGGTGAGGGCGTCGCCCGAGATGACCAGGAACGGGTCGGACCGCAGCTCGTCCTCGGCGTTCTTCACGCTGCCCGCCGTCCCCAGCGGCATCTCCTCGGTGGCGTACTGCAGGCTCATGCCGACGTCCTCGCCGTCGCCGAAGTAATTGCGTACCAGCGAGGCCAGGAACTGGACCGTCACCACGGTCTCGGTGAACCCGTGCCGCTTGAGCAGCAGCAGCACGTGTTCCATGATCGGCTTGTTCACCACCGGCAGCAGCGGCTTGGGCTGGTTGGCGGTCATCGGGCGCAGCCGGGTGCCCTCCCCGCCCGCCATCACCACTGCCTTCACTTGTTATCCGTCTCCTCCGCTAATACGGCATGTCTCCCATCATTTCATCGCGGCCGGACCCGGGTCTTGGCCAGCGTCCCCGCAGCCCCGTCACGGCCAGCGTCCCCGCGCCCCGCGCGCCCGTCACGCCCCGGGCTGGCTCCGGGCCGCCGCACCCAGGCGGCGTGTCTGCTCCAGGTACAGCACGGCGGCCCACCAGTACAGGGCAGTTCCCCAGATCGCGAAGGCCCAACCGACGACCCGCGCCACCAGCGCCGCCGTTCCCGCGTGTGAGCCGAGGAACAGCAGCGGAAATGCGTACAGCAGGCACAGGGTGGCGGTCTTGCCCACCAGGCTCACCTGCAGCGGGCCGTACCCGTGCCGGCGCAGGACCAGCAGCGCCGCCCCGAGCACCAGTTCCCTGGCCACCAGCAGGGCGACCAGCCACCAGGGGATGATGCCGCGGATGGCCAGCCCGATCAGCGTGGCGGCGATGTAGAGCCGGTCGGCCGCCGGGTCGAGCACCTGCCCCAGCCGGCTCTGCTGGTTCCAGGCCCGGGCGATCACGCCGTCCAGCCAGTCGGACAGCCCGGCCACGATGAGCAGGGCCACCGCCCAGCCGTCCGCCTGCGGGCCGAGCACCAACCAGAGGAAGACCGGGACGCCGGCCAGCCGCGCCACGCTGATCGCGTTGGGCACGGTGAGGATGCGTCCCTGCTGGTCAGGGCGCACGGCGGCCGTGGTCTCCGGCTCGCTGTCGGCTCGCGTCACCTCATGCGCCCCTCACTCGCAGTCGGTGCCGACACTACCGGCCGCGGGCACCTGCCACGGCGGCGCTGTACCCGGCGGCCGGGGCGGTGCCCCGCCGCGGGACTGCCAGCCCCGCCTTCTGGAACGCGCCAGGTATTCATTGAATATTCATCGGCGAATCTGAGGGTTACAGTGCGGCCCGATCAGTCCGCTGTAGCGAGCTTCACCCTCGACGGCCACGACCTGTCTTACTGGAACGACTCGGTGGTTCCGCGCGCGCGGTTCCGGGTGTACGTCGTTGACATCCTCCTCGCCCTTGAAGGGCGGGGATTTCACCCGCTCGCCTATAGGGGATAGGAGAGCAGGTTGGGGTTTGCGGTTCACAGGCTTGCCCAGCGGCAGGCCTCCCCGCGCAGTCACCGCATGCCCTGCGGCGATGTTTCTAGCCGCGTTCACGTCCGCATTGGCGGTGTATCGGCAGGCGGTACAGGCGAAGACCGCTTGGCTCTTGCGGTTCTCACCCGCCACATGTCCGCACGCGCTGCAACGCTGGCTGGTGTACGCGGGATTGATCTTCTCGATGCGGCCGGGAGCCTTCTGCGCCAGCCGTATGACCAGGATGCCCCAGCTGGAGGCGAGGATTTGCCGGTTCAGCCCGGCCTTGGCGCGAACATTGCGCCCGGGTTCAGCCACGGTGCCTTTCGCGGAGCGCGTCAGGTCCCGCACCCGCAGGGCCTCGACACAGATCACGTCGAAGCGCCGGGCCAGGTCGGTGGAGAGCTTCTCGGTCCAGTCCTTGCGAGCATCGGCCTCGCGGGCCCTCAGCTTCGCGATGGCGAGTTTGAGCCGGGCGCGGCGGTTTGACCCGCGCCTCGCGCGGGCCAGCTTGCGCTCAAGCATCTTGAGCCTGCGTCGGCGGCCGATGGGCAGGCGCGGGCAGGTGAGCATCTGGCCGGTGGACAGCGCTGCGCTGACCGCGACGCCGCGGTCCACACCCACCACATCGCCGGTTCCCGGCCCCGGGATGGGAGCAGGGATCGCGGCGAAGGCGACATGCCAGCGGCCGGCCCGGTCCAGGGTCACCCGGTAGGACTTGGCTTGGGGGACGGTGCGGCTCCAGCGGAACCGTACCCAGCCCGCCTTAGGGACGTAGACCTGCCCAGCGTTGCGGTTCAGCCGGCGCACCCGGCCCGGCCGCAGTGCCACGATCCGGAACCCCTCATCCCGGCCAGCCTTGCGCCAGGCGGGCTTACGGTGGGTGCCGGCGAAATAGTTCGCCATAGCCTGGGCGTGATCCCGCAGCGCCTGCTGCTGGACCATTACGCTACCCGCCGCCAGCCACCCGTGCTCGCCGCGCGCTTGCGTCAGCTGGCGGCAGTGCTCGGCCCAGCCTGGTGCGCTGGCGCGGCCCGGCCGCCACCAGGACTGCTGCTCGACGGCCAGATTCCAGACAAACCGGGTATGCGCGCAATGGTCCCGCAGCGCCTTTTCCTGCCCGGGCGACGGCAACAGCCGATAGCGAGACATGGGAATATGATATCGAAAAATAGATAGCACTGTGGGAAGGGAAGCGTCATTCACCCCTCGCCTGAAGGCCGGGTCTCCTGGCGCAAACTAGGTAACAAGCAGCGGCTGACCAGGGCGGCTAACCGGCGGACCAGCGCAGCGGCAGGGAGACGACGCCGTAGATCCCCTTAACGCCGCCCAGTTCCGCCGGGCCGTCCGGGGCGAGCCCGGGCATGCGCGGCACCAGGAACGCCAGCGCCTCCTCGAGCTCGGCCCGGGCCAGGTTGGCGCCCAGGCAGAAGTGCGGACCGGCGCCGAAGGTCAGCAGCCGGTCCTCGCGGCTCACCGCGATGTCGAACCGTTCGCCATCGCCATCGCCATCGGCGGCCGGGCCGGGCTCATCGCCGGCCTGCTCGCGGTTGGCCCGCTCCGCGCAGACCGCCACGATCGTCCCGGGCGGGAACACCACCCCCCGGTGCTCCAGCTGGTCCACGCAGATGCGGGCGGTGAACGGCGTGATCGGCTCGAACCGCAGCACCTCGGTCACGGCCGGGCGGATCAGTTCCGGGTGCGTGGCGAGCAGCGCCCACTGGTCCGGATGCTCGGCGAACAGCCGCATGGCGTGGGCCAGCTGGCTCTGGGTGGTGTCGATCCCGCCGGCCAGCACGTTCAGCACCAGGTTGACGCACTCGGGGTGGGACAGCCGGTCACGTTCCTCGCGCGCGGCCAGCAGAGTCGACAGCAGGTCGCCGGCGGGCACGGCCCGCCGCTGCTCCAGCAGCGCCTCGACGTAGTCGTAGAGCTCGGCGGTCGCCCGCTCGATCCGCGGCAGCTCACTGGCCAGCGCGCGGACGTCGAACTGGCGCTGCACCCAGTGCGACCACTCGTGCAGCCGCGGCGCATCCGCCTCCGGCGCGCCGAGCACCGCCGTGATGGTCAGCGAGGGGTACGGCTTGGCCAGGGCGGCGACGAACTCCGCCGACGTGGCCGGCCCGATGCCGGCCCACAGCCGCTCCAGATAGCCGCGCATCACCGGGCGCCACGCGTCCGCGGCCCGGGGGCTGAAGGCGTGCCCGACCAGGGCCCGCAGGCGGCGGTGGCGGGCGCCGGTCAGGTTGAGGATGTTGGCGTCGATCTGCTCGCGCAGCCGCCCGCCGGTGACGCCGAACAGGTCGGCTATCTCCCGCCCGGGGAACGCGGTCCCCTTCGAGCGCAGGAAGAACTCGCCCGCCTCCCGGTCCAGCACCACGTAGGACAGCGGGGACGAGGCGAGCCAGCCCCTGCTGCGCACCTCGGCGAGCCGCTGGTGGTAGACCTCGCCGGTCAGGTCATCGGCCAGGTAGTCGAACTCGGGCAGCTCGAGCTCGGTCACGATCGCCACGGCAGCTCCCCTCGCGGCACCGCCACCGCCGGGCCCGCTCACGCCCGGTGCCCCGCATGAGCTCCCAGGAAGACGTTGTACCCGTTTCACCCGCCGACGGACGGGTAGGGGGCACAACTCCTGACCAACCGCCGACCAACGGGAGAGGAGCAGATCATGCTCACGCTCACCGACAACGCCGTCACGGCTATCCGGGCCCTGATCTCACAGCCTGAGCAGCCGCCGGACGCCGGGCTGCGCATCATGGGCCAGGGCGAGGGTGCCCCGCCCTTCCAGCTGGCGCTGGCGGAGACGCCGGCCGCCGGCGACCAGGTGATCGAGGCCAACGGCGCGCGGGTGTTCCTGGCCAGCGAAGCCGCCGAGGTGCTCGCCGACAAGGCGCTCGACGCCGAGGTCGACGACGAGGGCGGGGTCGCGTTCAGCGTCTCGTCGCAGCCGGCCTAGCGGGCGGGCCGGGCCGGGCGGCCCGTCAGGCGGACTCCCACAAGGTGGCGATGCCCTGCCCGACGCCGATGCACATGGTGGCCGCCGCCCGGCCGGCTCCCCGCCGGCGGAACTCGTGCAGCAGCGTGGTGGTGATCCGCGCGCCCGAGCAGCCGAGCGGGTGGCCGATCGCGATGGCCCCGCCGTTGACGTTCACGCGGTCGGGGTCGAGCTTGAGCTCGTCGGCCACCGCCACCGCCTGCGCCGCGAACGCCTCGTTCACCTCGATCAGGTCGAGCGCGTCGGCCTGCCAGCCCGCCCGGCCGAGCGCCTTGCCCATCGCCGGCACCGGCCCGATTCCCATGTAGTCGGGGTGCACGCCCGCCGCGGCGGTGCCCACATAGCGAGCCATCGGCGCCGGGCCGGCGGTGCCGGTGAGCGCCCGCTCCGAGGCCAGCAGCAGGCACGCCGCCCCGTCGTTGAGCGGTGAGGAGTTGCCGCCGGTGACCGTGCCGCCCGGGCGGAACGCGGGGCGTTTCGCGGCCAGCTCGTCCAACGTCAGGCTGGGCCTGACGCCCTCGTCGCGGCGCAGCTCGCCCGCCCCCGTGCTGACCGGGACGATCTCGCCGTCGAAGCGGCCATCCTCCTGGGCCCGCGCCGCGCGCTGGTGGCTGCGCAGGGCGAACTCGTCCTGGCGCTCCCGGCTCACCAGGTAGCGCTCGGCCACGTTCTCCG
>WNFX01001733.1_pt1 | contig 22300 bp, 22 predicted proteins | sample 5400111 | NCBI WGS metagenome assembly WNFX01 (sample SAMN13153363, study PRJNA577476) | soil metagenome | isolation source: 40 cm soil or saprolite under grassland replicate 1 | place: USA:California | collected 2016-06-15 | reverse complement strand
CTTCTGGCGACCACGCCTGACACTGAAGACACCGTCGTCGTCCACGGTGACGCGACATTCACGAACCTATTCATTGGTCCGGCCGGTCTCGGGTTTATAGACTGCGGTCACTCCGGCAGAGCGGATCGTTATGTGGACCTTGCTTTGGTCGCGATGGAAATCGAAGAGCGATTTGGCCGGGGGTGGGTTCGTCCGTTCTTCAAAGCTTATGGGTTTGGGTTCCAGTCGCCAGATCGACGGAAGCTGCGCTTCTATTCGGACCTGTACGAGTTGTTCTGACCTGAGGGCCGCCAGTTTGACTGGCCGCAAAGCACAGTCTACACGCTGGCGGCGTGTGCGGCCGTTTCACTCAGAAATACAATATGCCAGTTGCAACCGCGAGCTAAAAGCCGCGGCCAAGTAAACGGCGATCATTCTCGCCAGCCCAGACTTTTTGAGGTCTCAAATACGTGCTCAAGGCTTTCGACGGTGGCCGGCAAGCACTCAAAACCAGCGGCAATTGATGCATAGAATCGGTGAAAGCCATTGCGGATGCAGTACCGATAGGGCAATTGGACCAAGCGATCGGATTCCGGCAGTTGGATTACTGGAACAGGCGGTATTTCATCGCCTGCTACGATCCCATTCAGCACGTCAATGAGCCGCGTTCGGTCAAAGCCGTGCCAGTCGTTTGTAGATGTCAACGCACGCCGGGGCGGAGTGATTTCCCTCAGCGGAATAAGGACCACATCGGCCTTTGACCGGTAGGCGGCACCAATCGGCTTAAAGTCGAGAAACTCAGCACCGATGAGCCAATCGTCGGGAATCTCAAAGTCACAGGGATAGTTAGGCATCGGATAGCGCACTGGGTAAACCGATCTACGCGCGTTTGAGGGGAACCACATCGGCCGACTTGCGGCCGGCGAGCCCAGCGGCAATGCGCTCGCCGACGTGATCGCTCAAGGTGCGCACTGGATCGTCGGCCCGGTTCACATAGCGCCCGGTCATAGCAAGGTTTTTGTGGCGAAGCAGATCGCGGACAAGGAAGGCGTTTGCCCCGGACTGTCCCGCATAGGTGCCTACCGTGTGCCGCAGATCGTGCAAGCGCACGTCCTCGAGGCCCGCAGCACGCCGGATCGCATGCCATGCCCCCTCGAGCGCGTGCTTTGAGAGCGGGGCCGCAGGCTCCGATCGGCTCGGCAATACCCACGGGGAACCGCCCGTGATCTGCTCAAGGCTTTTCAGCACTTGCCGAGCCGGCGAGTTCATGGTGATCACCTGGGGCCGGTTCGACTTGGTTTCGCCGAGCGTGATCGTTCCGCCCTCGAAGTCGCGCGCGCTTGGACAGATTCAGAACCTCGGAAAGCTGGCAACCGGTGAAGAGCAACAGCTCGATCGCTCCGGTGATAACGCGAGGATAAACGGTGCGCCGGGGATCGGGCTGCTTTCTTGGCTTCCAGGGCAGCCCCTCGGTTTCGGCCAGGCGCAACATCGCGCCGAGCCGGGCGAGTTCATCGGCTGAAAGAAAGCGCTCGCGGGCATTCTCCGGATTCCGTTCAATTCTGCGGCAAGGGCTCGATTCCTCGGGTCGCATCCCCCATTGCTCGGCGAGACAGAACGCCTTCGAGCATACCGCTAGCACGTAATTCGCTTGCCGCGGCGTGGCGGCGAGCTTGTGATGCAGCCTCGCGATGTCCTGGCGGGTCACGGCAGCAACCTTGTGCCGACCGAGCTCCGGGCGGATATGGCGCTCGACAAGGCGCTTTACCTCGGCCCGGGTGTTTGGCCTGTTCCGCTTGTCGACGTGCTCAGCGATGTAGCGATCGAGCAATTCGTTCACGGTTTTTGCGTCACGATCCTCGCGGCGCTTCCCGGCCGGATCGTCGCCATCCCTCACCTTATCGAGGATCTTGTGCGCCGCCTTACGGGCGCCTGCTGCCGTGACTGTGCCGTGCTGGCCGATCGTGAACCATCTCGAGCGGCCACCGCGCTTGGGCGCGGTGCGGTATTGCACGAAATAGAACCGTTTCCCGCTGGGCATGACCCGCAAGCCAAAGCCGGACAGCTTCTCGTCAAAAAAAACTGCGGCTTTCTCGCCCTTTGGTCGGCTCTCGACGAATCGCTTATTCAATTTCGGCATAGCTCAACCTCACGATTGGACGGCTAGCGGACAGCGCTGGACGGCCGCGCCATTCGCGCTAAGTCCCGGTGTTTGTTTGTAATCGTCGGCTTTGGACACCTTGGACGGCTTTGCGCCCATGTTGCAGACTCCAAATCCTCTGCTCGCGATCTGAAAGCGATCGAATCAGCGCGACGATCATCGCCTGCCGTGCAAGCACCGTGCAAGCACAAGAGAGCGAATTCGATCGCAGACGGTGGGGAACGACGCTACAGGAAACCCCGACGCTACGGGCCTAAATCGCAAGTCGTAAAGCACGCACCCCACAGGAAGCCCGGAAATCAGATTCTCTATCGGTTGTGATACTCGGGGGAGGGGACTCACGACCGAGACACCGGGGCGCCCTTGCGGCGCCCCGTTGCGTTTGCGGGCGTCCGCCGATGTTCCGCCGGCTCGATCGTGCCGGCGACGCTTGGGATTGGCGGCACTGATCGCAACCGGGCGGCCACGAGAGTGCGACCGGGCCGGCTGTGGAACTCCGCGGCCTTATCCCCCGCCGGGGCCGGATCAGGGAGCGATCGTCATTGAGGCTTGCCGCGCTGCCATGGTAAGCGAGTCCAGGGACAACGAGCGGACTTCCGATTCCATCGCAATGGCAGAACCGCGCAATCGGTGCTCGACGGATCTCGACCGGCGCACGTTGTTGCGGGCATTCGCGCAGGGCGCCGCCGCGGGCGTTGCCGGCTTGGGCGTGTTTGGTCGGCGCGCCGTCGCGCAAGAGGGTACGCTCCAGGCCCTGATCCAGCAGAGCCCGCGCGCCGATTTCGACTCGGGTTTCGAGTCCGCCACGCGGATCGTCCCGATGCCCAACCCGTCGCTGCCGACGCTCTCGCCGGCGACCGTCCAGGCGACCGAGCAGGCGATCGGACGATACGAGGCGATCCTCGCCCGCGGCGGCTGGCCCAACGTCCAGCCGGTCGATCGCGTGCGGTTCGCCATGCGGCATCCCAGCGTTGGGGATTTGCGCCGGTGCCTCGTGGCGGTCGGCGATCTCGAGGTCACCGCAATCGACGACGTCTACGATTCTTACGTGGAATCGGCGGTGCGGCGGTTTCAGGCGCGCCACGGCCTGACCGTCGACGGTATCGTCCACGAGCAGACGCTGCGTTTGCTCAACGTGCCGGCGGCGGTGCGGATCAGTCAGCTCAAGACCAACCTGGCGCGGCTGCGCGGATTTGGCGGCGGGCTCGGCAATCGGTTCGTGGTCTGCAACATCCCGGCCGCCCAGATCGAGGCCGTGGAGAACGACAGAGTGGTTTCGCGGTACACCGCAGTCGTGGGCAAGCCCGATCGGCCGTCGCCCGACATCCAGACCAAGATCATCGAGGTCAATTTCAATCCGTACTGGACTGCGCCGGTCTCCATCGTGCGCCGCGACCTGATCCCGAAGATGCAGGCGGAGCCCGACTATCTGAGCAAGAATCGCATCCACATCTTCGATCCGCACGGCCGCGAGCTGCCGGCCCAGCAGATCAACTGGTATTCCGAAGGGGCGGCGAACTACCGGTTCAAGCAGGACCCCGGCGATTTCAATTCGCTCGGCTCGATCCGCATCAATTTTCCCAATTCGCACGAAGTCTACATGCACGACACGCCGTTCAAGAACCTGTTCGGCGAGGACTTTCGGTTTCATTCCTCCGGCTGCGTGCGGGTGCAAAACGTCGGCGAGCTGGTGAACTGGCTGCTTGCGGCGACCCCGGGCTGGTCGTGAGCGGAGATCGACCGGGTGCTCCGCACCGGAGAGCGCAAGGACGCCCGCCTCACGCCGCCGGTCCCGCTGCACTGGGTCTACGTCACGGCCTGGGCGACCGCGGACGGGATCGTGCAGTTCCGCGAGGACATCTACAATCGCGATGGCCTGGGCGCATACGCCACGCGGGCCGATCCCGTGGTGCTGCCGGTCGGGATCCGCTGAACCACCGCTCTGTGCTCCTCCACTTTGCGTCGCAATGCTGCTAAGGATGTTTGCGCCACCACGGTCTGATCTGGCCAGGATTTGCCCATGTCGAAACAAAACCCGTCGGTTTCGTTACCGCCCAAGATGCGCTTGCTGGTCGAAAGGGAAGCCAAGCGCGGCAAGCGCAGCCGCTCTGCCGTCATACGCGAAGCCTTGCAGGTCTATTTTCGTCTGCGCCGGATCGGTTTTGAGGAGGGGAGTGCACAGGAGCGCCGAGCAGTAGCGGACGGGCGGAGCGCGTACAAACAAGACGAGTTCGTCACGCTCGAGACGTGGCAGCATGCCGTGGGACTTGGTGATTACTAAGCCGGCCGAGCGCGATTATTTGAGAGCTCCGGGCGGAAACGACCGTCTGCGCATAAGCGCTGCCTTCGAGGCGATGCGCTCTAATCCCTATAGCGGGACCTCAGGTTCCTCAAAGGAACCGCTGGCGCCTTGCGTCGGAGAGTTGAATCGTGGCGCATCCTGTTTGACGTCGATCAGCCCAGACGCAGGGTGGTGGTTCTCGGTGTCAAGCGGCGAGGATCGACTACCTACCGATAATTGGCCACAGACAGTTGCGCGGGGATTGCTTCAACCACGTTGTCAAGAAACGCACCTATTGCAGAGGCCGAAAAGATCAAAATGATCCCGGTCCCCGGGATTTAGGGCTGCGATCGGTGTCCGGAATTGAACACATGCGGTGCGAGTGACGCCCGCGTGCGGTTCGAGTGACCGCCGCGGGGTCACGCACGGGAGTGGCCGGAGGGGTCCCCCCGCGGGGGCCTTGGAAACTCCATCGGCAAAAGCCGGATTATCTCTCCGATGCCACCGGTCCGGGCTCGGCGGGCTGCCCCGACCCCTGGATATAAACCCTAGATGTAGAAGACACAGGCTTCGGCCATCCCAGACCTTGGCGGTCCGGGGCCAATGTGATATCGGCAGGGTGCGCTATGCGGCAGCGTCGGCCTCATGGGCGGGAGTCACCGAACCGTGCTTCGGCTGGTTCGGAGATGACCAGAGAGCCGGGTGAAATCGAGCTGATTTTTCGGGCGCGCAATTTCGGCAAAGCGCGTCAGGGCCGGTCGGGCGGGGCCACGCCGCGACCGTTGGAACATTATTGCCGCGAGGAGGCCTGATGTCGTCCAGGGATGCCGCCGCCGTTTCCGTCGATACCGATACGTTTTTCAAGGCGCCGCTCGCAGAGGCAGACCCGGAAATCGCCGAAGCGATCGGGCTCGAGCTCGAGCGCCAGCACGAGGAGATCGAGCTGATCGCCTCGGAGAACATCGTCAGCCGCGCCGTGCTGGAGGCGCAGGGCTCGGTGCTCACCAACAAGTATGCGGAAGGCTATCCGGGCCGGCGCTACTACGGCGGCTGCCAGTTCGTCGATATCGCGGAGAAACTCGCGATCGAGCGCAGCACCAAGCTGTTCGGCTGTGCCTTCGCCAACGTGCAGCCGCACTCGGGCGCGCAGGCCAACCAGGCGGCATTCATGGCGATGATGCAGCCTGGCGACACGTTCATGGGCCTCAACCTTGCCGCCGGCGGCCACCTGACCCACGGGTCGCCGGTTAATCTCTCGGGCAAGTGGTTCCATGTCGTGCCCTATGGGGTGCGCCGGCAGGACCACCGCATCGATTTCGACGAGGTCGAGCGCCTCGCGCAACAGCACAAGCCGAAAGTGATCGTCACCGGCGGCTCGGCCTACCCGCGGATCATCGATTTCCGCCGCTTCCGGGAGATCGCGGACCGCGTCGGCGCGCTGGTCATGGTCGACATGGCGCATTTCGCCGGCCTGGTGGCGGGCGGCGTGCATCCGAGCCCGTTCCCGCATGCGCATGTCGCGACTTCGACGACGCACAAGACCTTGCGCGGACCCCGCGGCGGCTTTGTGCTGACCAACGACGAGGAGCTGGCGCGCAAGATCAATTCCGCAGTGTTTCCAGGCTCGCAGGGCGGGCCGTTGATGCACGTGGTCGCCGCCAAGGCGGTGGCATTCGGCGAGGCGCTGCGGCCCTCGTTCCGCTCCTATGCCAAAGCGGTGGTCGAGAACGCCAGGGCGCTGGCCGAGATCCTCAAGTCGCGGGGCCTCGACATCGTCTCGGGCGGCACCGACACGCACCTCATGCTGGTCGACCTTCGACCCAAGCGCCTGACCGGCAAGGTGGCGGAAGCCGCGCTGGGTCGTGCGCAGATCACCTGCAACAAGAACGGGATCCCGTTCGATCCGGAGAAACCGACCGTCACCTCCGGGATTCGCCTCGGCACTCCTGCGGGCACGACGCGCGGCTTCGGCGTCGCCGAGTTTCAGCAGATCGGAGAAATGATCGCCGAGGTGCTCGATGCCGTCGCCCACAGCGGCGCCGGCGAGGACGCCGCAGCCGAGGCGGCGGTACGGGAAAAGGTGAAGCGGCTGGTCGCTCGATTCCCGATCTATAACGTCTGAGTTGCGAGCATGCGCTGTCCGAACTGCGGAAGCCTCGATACTCAGGTCAAGGATTCGCGTCCGACCGAGGATTCCGCCGCCATCCGTCGGCGGCGGGTGTGTCTCGCCTGCAATTTCCGTTTCACCACGTTCGAGCGGGTGCAATTGCGCGAGCTCGTCGTCATCAAGCGCAACGGACGGCGCGTGCCGTTCGACCGTGACAAGCTGATGCGCTCGGTTCAGATCGCGTTGCGCAAGCGCCCGGTCGAGCCCGAGCGCATCGAGCAGATGGTCTCGAAAATCGTCCGCGAGCTGGAGAGCCTCGGCGAGAGCGAAGTGAGCTCGGAAACCATCGGCGAGACCGTGATGGAGCATCTGCGCGGGCTCGACGATGTCGCTTACGTTCGGTTCGCCTCGGTCTACCGAAATTTCCGCGAGCCCAAGGATTTCCACGCGGTACTGGGAGAGCTGAGCGCCGACGAGCAGGTCCGGGCGCCCGCGCACGAACACAAATGACTGCCGCCGCCGAGGCGATGTCTCCGGCTTTGGCCGAGGATGCGCGGTTCATGAGCTCGGCGCTTGCGCTGGGGCGCCGCGGGCTCGGGAACGTCTGGCCTAATCCCGCCGTGGGGGCGCTCCTCGTGCGGCAAGGCCCGGCGGGCCCCACCGTGGTCGGACGGGGTTGGACTCAGCCCGGCGGGCGCCCTCACGCCGAAATCGAGGCGCTGGCGCGTGCCGGAACCCTGGCGCGGGGCACCACGCTCTATGTCACGCTCGAGCCATGCTCCCACCATGGCAAAAGCCCGCCTTGCGCCGACGCGATCGTCGCCGCGGGAGTTTCGACCGTGGTCTCGGCACTCGAGGATCCGAACCCGGAGGTCGCCGGCGGCGGGCATGCGCGGCTGAAGGCCGCCGGCATCGCCGTGAGGACCGGCACCGCTGCGGCCAAGGCCGTTCGCGCCCATGCGGGTCATATCCGCCGCATGCGCGAGGGTAGACCCGAGGTCACGCTCAAGCTGGCGATCTCCGCGGACGGCAAGGCCGGCCTTGCGGGGCGGCGGCCGGCGGCCATCACCGGTGAGCACGCGCGCGACCGCGTTCATCGCCTGCGCGCGATGAACGACGCCATCCTGGTCGGAATCGGGACCGCAATTGCCGATGATCCTTTGCTCACGTGCCGGCTTCCCGGTATGGCCGACCGCTCGCCGGTGCGCGTCGTCGTCGATGCGACGTTGCGGCTCCCCCTCGATGGCCGCCTGATCGCGAGCGTCGGGGAAGCGCCGCTTTGGGTCATCACGGCTGCGTGCGCGCCTGGCGACCGGGAAGGGGCGCTGTGCACGCGAGGAGCCGAAGTGATGCGGGTCGAAAGCGCGGCGCCTGGCCGGCTCGATCTGGGCGCAACCTTGCGGCTCCTCGCCGCAAGAGGCATCACCCGGCTCCTGGTCGAAGGCGGCCCGATCCTCGCGGCTTCGATGATGGCCAGCGATCTCGTGGACGAAGTCGCGGTGTTCCGAGCGAGCACGATGATCGGGCCCGGCGGCATCGACGCATTCGAGGGAATGCCGCTATCGGCCTTGACGGGCTCGCAGCGGTTCAAGTCGCTGGGCACCGAATCCGCAGGACCGGATCGTCTGGAAACTTTTGTGCGGGCCTGAGCTGTGTTCACCGGCATCGTCACCGATATCGGCGAAGTGCTCGCCGTCACGCCGCGCGCCGAGGGGTTGCGCCGGCTGACGATCGGCTGTTCCTACGACCGCGCCTCGATCGAGCTCGGTGCGTCGATCGCATGCGCGGGCATCTGCCTGACCGTGGTGGAGGCGGGGGATCGGGCTGGCCGAACCTGGTTTGCCGTGGACGCCGCGGCCGAAACCCTTGCCGTCACCACCGCCGGAACCTGGCGCGAGGGCACTCGTATCAATTTGGAGCGCGCGCTGAAGCTGGGAGACGAGCTCGGCGGCCATCTCGTCAGCGGACATGTCGACGGCATCGCGCAGGTGCTCGCGCGCGAAGATCTACCCGACATGGCCCGGTTCACGCTGACTGCGCCCGCCGCGCTGGCGCGGTTCATCGCGCCCAAGGGCTCGGTCGCGCTCGACGGCACCTCGCTCACGGTCAATGCGGTCGATGGCAACACCTTCGGCGTTCTCATCATTCCTCACACGCTGGAAGCGACGACGCTGCGCGCCAATCGCGAAGGCGCCGCGCTCAATCTCGAGGTCGACCTGATGGCGCGCTACGCCGCACGTCTGCTGGAGGCGCGGTAGGAAGCGCCGTAGGATGGGTTGAGCGCAGCGAAACCCATCGTGGTAGAGGTTCGGCGAGAGGGGATGGATTTCGCTGACGCTCAATCCATCCTCCACGACGGTTTGTCAGAGGCTTGAATGGCCGAGCCGCGCAGAGCCGACAGGAAAGAGAAAAGCGATGTCGCCGGCGCGCGCCTTCTCGTCGTCGAGGCGCGGTTCTACGACGATATCGCCGATGCGCTGCTCGCCGGGGCCCGGCGCGTGCTCGAGCAGGAAGGCGCCGCCTTCGACCTCATCAGCGTGCCGGGATCGCTGGAAATTCCCGCCGCGATCGCGATCGCGCTCGATGCGGCGGAACGCAGAGGCCGTCCCTATGAGGGCGTGGTGGCGCTCGGCTGCGTCATTCGCGGCGATACCATCCATTTCGACATCGTCGCCATCGAATCCGCCCGCGCCCTGATGGACCTTGCGGTCGCGCGCAGCTTGCCGGTCGGCAACGGAATCATCACCGTCGACACCGAGGCGCAGGCGTGGGGGCGCGCGCGGCCGGAGGAAGCCGACAAGGGCGGCGACGCGGCCCGCGCTGCGCTCGCGATGGTGAGAATCAAGCGCCGCCTCGCGTCGCCCGAGGCCGCACGATGACCAAGAGCGCGCCGAAGCCGGGACGCAAGGCCAATCGCCGCGGCGCGGCCCGCCTGGCGGCGGTGCAGGCGCTCTATCAGATGGACATTGCGGCGACTCCGCTCAACGACATCCTTGCCGAATTCGAGAGCCACTGGCTCGGCCGCGAGGTCGACGGCTCGAAATATCTGCCGGCCGAAGCCGCATTTTTCCGGGAGCTCGTCGGCGGCTTCGTCCGCGAGCAGCGAAAACTCGACCCGCTGATCGACCACGCGCTCGCCGGCGGCTGGCCGCTCAAGCGCATCGAGGCCTTGCTGCGCGCCGTGCTGCGCGCGGGCGCCTTCGAGCTCGACCAGCGCCGCGACGTTCCCGCACGCGTCGTCATCTCGGAATACGTCGACGTCGCCAATGCGTTCCTCGACGGCGAGGAGACCGGCATGGCCAATGCGGTGCTGGATCTGTTGGCACGCCAATTGCGGTCGGCCGAATTCGACCAGGCGACGGGCTGAGCGCGATGGCGAAGCCCGAAGGCTCCGCGGAGGATCGGCTGATCGCGCGCTATTTTCGTCCGCTCGCGACGCATCCGGGCGCGCTCGGCCTCGCGGACGACGCCGCGATCCTGGTGCCGCCGCCCGGCTGCGACCTCGTGCTCAAGGCCGATGCCATCATCGGCGGCGTGCATTTCTTCCCCGATGATCCCGCCGGTGCCGTCGGGCGCAAGGCGTTGCGCGTCAACCTCTCGGATCTCGCCGCCAAGGGCGCCAAGCCGGTCGGCTTCCTGCTTTCGCTTGCGCTGCCCGCCGGCACGCCGGACGCATGGCTGGCGGATTTCGCCGATGGCCTGCGCGCCGACGCGCAGTTCTACGGATGTCCGCTGTTCGGCGGCGACACCGATCGAACGCCGGGGCCGGTGATGGTCTCGATCGCCGCGTTCGGCACGGTGCCGCATGGCAGCATGGTGCGACGGAGCGGGGCGAAACCGGGCGACTGCGTGTTCGTGAGCGGCACGATCGGCGACGCGGCGCTCGGCGTGAAGCTGCGGCGCGAGCCGGCATTGGCGGCGCGCTATCAACTCGAGCCGCGCGAACGGGACCATCTCCTGGCGCGATATCTCATTCCCGAGCCGCGCGTCGACCTGTCCGAGCAAATACGCCTGCAGGCGTCGGCTGCTATGGATGTTTCCGACGGCCTTGCCGGCGATCTCGCGAAGCTATGCGCCGCCTCCGGCGTGTCCGCCGACGTCGAGATCGAGCAGGTGCCGCTTTCCGACGCGGCCCGGCGCGTCGTCGCCGTCGACGAACCTGCCAGGGAGCTCGCCGTGACCGGCGGCGATGATTACGAGGTCGTGTGCACGATAGCGGCGGAAAACCGCGAGGCGTTTCGCGCGGCGGCGCTTGCATCGGGCGTCGCCGTCACCGAGATCGGCCGCATCGTTGCCGGCCGCGCTGCGCCGCGATTTCGGGACCGGCACGGGCATCCGCTCGAGTTTGCGCATCCCTCGTTCAGCCATTTCTGATTTCGGTGCCTGCCGCGAGTGGGATCGAGCTGCGGCGTGCATCTCCGGCGTTGCGTCGCAGCGGTGTTTTTGGCAATGTCCGCGCCGCTTCAGGACCCTTGCGGTCCGGCCTGGCCGGCTTCGGCCGCATCGGCGCGGTGAGGGGGCTCCCGCTCGTTTTCAGCGAAATGGGGTGGAATTCATGACTGCTTTGTGGGGCATCATCGCCTGCGGCGTGCTCGCCATCCTCTACGGCATCTGGGCCATCCAGTCCGTGATGTCGGCGGATGCCGGAAGCCAAAAAATGCAGGAAATCGCCGCGGCCACCCGCGAAGGCGCGCAGGCCTACCTCAAGCGCCAGTACACGACGATCGCCGTGGTCGGGATCATCATTTTCGTCATCGTCGGATTTTTGCTCGGCTGGCTGGTTGCGCTCGGGTTCGCGATCGGCGCTGTGCTTTCCGCCGCGGCCGGCTTCATCGGCATGAACGTTTCGGTCAGGGCCAACGTGCGCACGGCGCAGGCGGCGATCGGCTCGCTGGCCGGCGGCTTGGACATCGCCTTCAAGTCGGGCGCGATCACCGGCATGTTCGTGGCCGGGCTGGCTTTGCTCGGCGTCACCGTCTATTTCGCCGTTCTGACCGGCGGGCTCGGGAAGGCCCTCAACGACCGCACCGTGATCGATGCCCTGGTGGCACTCGGCTTCGGCGGATCGCTGATCTCGATCTTCGCGCGCCTCGGCGGCGGCATCTTCACCAAGGGCGCCGACGTCGGCGGTGATCTCGTCGGCAAGGTCGAAGCCGGCATTCCCGAGGACGACCCGCGCAATCCCGCGACCATCGCCGACAACGTCGGTGACAACGTCGGCGATTGCGCCGGCATGGCGGCCGACCTGTTCGAAACCTATGCGGTGACCACGGTGGCCACCATGGTGCTCGCCTCGATCTTCTTCGGCGGCAACGCCGCGCTCCTCAGGCCGATGATGACCTTGCCGCTCGCGATCGGGGGCGCCTGCGTGGTGACCTCGATCATCGGCACCTTCTTCGTCAAGCTCGGGCCGAGCCAATCGATCATGGGAGCGCTCTACAAGGGCTTCATCGTCACTGCCGCACTCTCGCTCGTCGGCGAGGCGCTGGTGATCTATTTCCTGCTGCCCGGCGGCTTCGGCGCGATCCAGGGCGCCGCCTACACGGGCGCCGCTTTGTTCGCCTGCGGCGTCGTCGGGCTCGTCGTCACCGGGCTCATCGTGTGGATCACCGAGTATTACACCGGCACCAATTTCCGTCCGGTGCAGTCGATCGCCAAGGCCTCGATCACCGGCCACGGCACCAACATCATCCAGGGGTTGGCGATCTCGCTGGAATCGACCGCACTGCCTACCATCGTCATCATCGCCGGCATTCTCGTCAGCTACGGGCTGGCGGGCCTGTTCGGCATCGCTGTGGCCGTGACGAGCATGCTCTCGCTTGCGGGCGTGGTCGTTGCGCTCGACGCGTTCGGGCCGGTGACCGACAACGCCGGCGGCATAGCGGAAATGGCGGGTCTGCCGAAGGAGGTGCGAAAGTCGACGGATGCCCTCGATGCGGTCGGCAACACCACCAAGGCGATCACCAAAGGCTATGCGATCGGCTCGGCCGGCCTCGGCGCACTCGTGCTGTTTGCCGCCTACAACGAGGATCTGAAATATTTCACCGCGCAGGCGACCCAGTATCCGTATTTCCAGGGGGTGAAGCTCGACTTCTCCCTCAACAATCCGTACGTGGTCGCCGGGCTGCTGTTCGGCGGGCTGCTGCCATATCTGTTCGGCGCGCTTGGCATGACGGCAGTCGGTCGCGCGGCGAGCGCGATCGTCGAGGAAGTGCGCCGGCAGTTTCGGGAAAAGCCGGGCATCATGACCTACAAGGACCGGCCGGATTACGGCCGCGCCGTCGACATGCTCACCAAGGCGGCGATCAAGGAGATGATCGTTCCTTCGCTGCTGCCGGTGCTCTCCCCGATCGTCGTGTACTTCATCATTTATTTCGTCGCCGGCCAGGGTGCGGCGGGCAAATCCGCGGCGTTCTCGGCGGTCGGCGCCATGCTGCTCGGCGTCATCGTGACCGGTCTGTTCGTGGCGATCTCGATGACGTCAGGCGGCGGCGCCTGGGACAACGCCAAGAAATACATCGAGGACGGCCATTACGGCGGCAAAGGCTCGGAGCCGCACAAGGCCGCGGTCACGGGCGACACGGTGGGGGATCCTTACAAGGACACCGCAGGTCCAGCCGTCAACCCGATGATCAAGATCACCAATATCGTTGCGCTGCTGCTGCTCGCGGTGCTGGCGCATCGGTGAGTTCGTAGGATGAGGTTGAGCGGTAGCGAAACCCATCGCCTCGCTCAAAATCGGATCCTGTCGTTTCGGCGAATGGGTCCGCGTTGCGCGGCGTCGGCCGCATCGGGCGGGGGCGCAATCTTTGTGGCGAAATAAAAGGCCATAAGCCATTGATTTCGGACAATTGTTTTATGAACGGAAACTGCGTTCCGCGGCCGATATCGTGAACCGGGCGGGCTCGTCCGGGCCTCGACCCATCCCCGCTCTAGTCCTTGCCGAAGATCTTGAAGACGTAGCTCAGGTAATTGAGCTCCTTGCCGGCCGTGGGCGTGGTGCGGCTGACGAAGTCGAAAACCTTTCCGTCTTGCAATCCGTAGTCCGCCAGGCGCTCGACGCGCCGGTTCTTGTCGAAATAGACGGCAACGACCCGCTGGTTCACCACTTTCTGCGGCAGGAACGCGGTTTTTTCGGCGCGCTCGGAAATATAATAGAACACTTCGCCGTTCACGGTTGCGACGGTCGATGGCGTGCCGAGAACGATGAGCACCTGCTCCTGCGTGGCGCCGAGCGGGATCTGCTCGAGCGCTCCCTCCTGGACCACGTAGCCGTGGTAGTAGGTCTGGGTGAAGCAGCCGGCGAGCGGCAAGGCGAGGGCGAGCGACATCGCAACGGCGATGATCCCGCGTCTGCCTCCGCGCCGGTCCAAGCTGCGCATGTTCCCCCGGTGCCCCTGTGCCCGCGAACTCGTGACGTACCCCGCAGCCGTGCCGATTGCAACGCGCGGGACGAGCAGGTCGCGATGCCGCGCCGCGCCCGGGCCGATGTCGGCCTCCTTGAGGTTTGCACCATCGGTGCCGTCTATGGCGCGATCGTGGCGCAAATCGACGCGAGACGCCGTCCGCGCGGTTCGGCAACCGCCAAGCGCCGAGACGGCGTCCCCCGGGTGCAAATTTCTCGCTGAAGCACCATATTTCCGTCGGAGAATCGTATTTTCAGGACTTTCGGATGGCCAGAACCGAGCACCCTTGGAGCGTGCCCGTTCGGGTGCAGCATGTTCCCGAGACCGGCCGTAACTTCGAGCTCTCGGCCGATGCGTCGATCTGCACCGCCGTCGCCGAAGCCGCGGGAGTGAACGGATTGAAGCAACTCGACGCTACGTTCGAGCTCAGCCGGCACGGCCGAAGCGCTCTGCACGTCGTCGGCAGGGTCTCCGCGACCGTGCGGCAGACCTGCGTCGTCACCCTTGAACCGATCTTCAACGAGGTGATCGAGCCGGTCGATCTCATGTTCGCACCCGCCGGCGCGCAAACGAGTGCGGCGGAACTTCCCGCCGAGGCCGACGATCCTCCCGAGCCGATCATCGACGGCATGGTCGATCTGGGCGCGATTGCGACCGAGTTCCTCATCCTGGCCATCGATCCGTATCCGCGCAAGCCGGGTGCCGTGTTCGAGCCGCCGCGCAGCGCGGATCAGGACGCGACGCCGTTTGCGGCGCTCGCGGCTCTCAAGAAAAACGATGGCGGATCCGGGCGTTAGTCGGTTCCTCTCGGAGTCCGACAAGTGTGTTGTGTCCTTTGGCCGACACGCTATTGTCCACCGGGTTTGTCGCCGGGCTGCTCCGAAAACCACAATTCCGGCGCGTAGAAGGGTGCTGCCAGGGTCGATCCATGCCCCATAAGGTCCGTATCGCGCTCGACGCCATGGGGGGCGACGTTGGCGCGTCGGTAGTCGTGCCGGGAGCCGAGATATCCCTGCAGCGTCACCCCGATACTGAATTCCTGCTGTTCGGCGACCGCGCCGCGATCGAGCCTTTGCTGGAGGCGAGACCGGCACTGAGGGCCGCCGCGCGGGTCATCCACACCGATGTGGCGATCAAGATGGACGACAAGCCGAGCCAGGCTTTGCGGTACGGCCGCTGGAAGTCGTCGATGTGGCTGGCGCTGGACGCGGTGAAGAAACACGAAGCTGACGCAGCGGTGTCGGCCGGCAATACCGGCGCACTGATGTTCATGGCCAAATTCAATCTCAAGACCATCGAAGGCATCGATCGCCCGGCGATCGCAGCGTTGTGGCCGACCCTGAAAGGCGAATCCATCGTGCTCGATCTGGGCGCTTCGATCGGCGCCGACGCCCAGCATCTGGTGGACCTCGCGGTGATGGGCAGCGCCATGGCGCGTGTCGTCTTCGGGCTCGATCGGCCCACCGTGGGGCTGCTCAACATCGGCGTCGAAGAGGTCAAGGGTCTCGAGCAAGTGCGCGAGGCGGGCCGATTGTTGCGCGAGGCAAACCTGCACAATCTCGACTATGTGGGTTTCATCGAAGGCACCGACATCGCCGGCGGGACGGCCGACGTGGTCGTCACCGAGGGCTTCGCCGGCAACATCGCGCTCAAGACGGCCGAAGGCACCGCCCGGCAATTCGCCGAATATCTCAGGAGCGCCATGAACCGCACATGGCGCACTCGGCTCGGCTATTTCTTGGCGCGCCAGGCGTTCCGCACACTCAACGAGAAGATGGATCCGCGCAAGGTCAACGGGGGAGTGTTTCTCGGGCTCAACGGCATCGTCATCAAGAGCCACGGCGGCACCGACGCCGAGGGCTTCGCTGCGGCGATCGATCTCGGCTACGACATCGCGCGCTACGAGCTGCTCGCGAAAATCGAGCAGACGCTGCGCCGGGAAGCCGCCGACGACCCGGCGATCAAGATCGGCGGGGTCGCCTCGTGAGCGTCCTGCGTTCGGTCGTGCTCGGCTGCGGTGCCTATCTGCCGAAGCGCATTCTCAACAATGACGATCTCGCGCGGATGGTCGACACCTCCGACGAATGGATCGTGCAGCGCACCGGCATTCGTCAACGCCACGTCGCCGCACCCGGCGAGTTCACCTCGCATCTGGGGATCGCGGCCGCCCGCGGCGCGATCACCGATGCGGGCATCGATCCGCAATCCATCGACTTGATCGTGGTGGCGACCTCCACGCCGGACAACACATTTCCGGCCACGGCGGTATCGGTGCAGGAAGGGCTCGGCATCACCGGCGGCGCGGCATTCGATCTGCAAGCGGTCTGCTCGGGGTTCGTGTTCGGGCTCGCGACGGCCGACGGGCTGCTCCGGACCCGGGAGTTCAAGCGCGCGCTGGTGATCGGTGCGGAAACATTCTCGCGAATCCTCGACTGGACCGACCGCACCACCTGCGTGCTGTTCGGCGACGGCGCCGGGGCCGTGGTGCTCGAGGCGCAGGACCAGCCCGGCACGACCGAGGATCGCGGCGTGCTGACGTCGCGCTTGCGCTCGGACGGCCGCTACAAGATGAAGCTCTATGTCGACGGCGGTCCGTCCTCGACCGGCACCGTCGGGCACCTGCGCATGGAGGGACGCGAGGTGTTTCGCCACGCGGTGGCGATGATCTCCGACGTGGTCACCGAGGCGTTCCGCGAAACCGGCTATTGCGTCGACGATATCGATTGGTTCGTGCCGCATCAGGCCAACCAGCGCATCATCGACGGCTCGGCGCGCAAGCTCGGCATCGATCCGAAAAAGATCGTCAGCACCGTGGACCGGCACGCCAACACCTCGGCAGCCTCGATCCCGCTCGCGCTCGCGGCCGCTCGGGCGGATGGACGCATCAAGCATGGCGATCTCGTCCTGCTCGAGGCGATGGGCGGGGGTTTTACCTGGGGTGCCTTGCTGCTGCGGTGGTAAGCGGGATCGTCCCCTGGCGCCATTGACCGGCCATGTGAATATCGTCGATAATTCATGAGGATAGGTTTGCCGCGGAGCGGAGCGGGGCGGAACGATGGCTGGGAAAACTGTGACGCGCGCGGATCTATGCGAGGCGGTCTACCAAAAAGTAGGCCTGTCGCGCACCGAATCCGCTATGCTGGTCGAACTGGTCCTCAAGGAGATCACCGACTGCCTTGAACGCGGCGAAACCGTGAAACTTTCCTCGTTCGGATCGTTCATAGTCCGCAAGAAAGGTCAGAGAATCGGGCGCAATCCGAAGACCGGCAAGGAAGTGCCGATTTCCCCGCGTCGGGTCATGGTGTTCAAGCCTTCCGCGATCCTCAAGCAGCGCATCAATCCGGGGCTTGACGGCGGCCACAAAGCATAGAGCGAAGGAACCTGCCGCAATGGAAAAGGCGCCCGATGCGTTCCGAACCATCAGCGAAGTCGCGGAGGAACTCGATCTTCCCCAGCATGTGCTCCGCTTCTGGGAGACCCGGTTCGTCCAGATCAAGCCGATGAAGCGCGGCGGCGGCCGCCGCTACTATCGGCCCGACGACGTGGACCTGCTGCGCGGAATCCGGCATCTGCTCTATGGCGAGGGGTACACGATCCGCGGCGTACAGCGCATCCTCAAGGACGAGGGCATCAAGTTCGTTCAGGCGGTCTGGCGCACCGGGGCGCCGCAGCCGGCGCAAGCCGCCGCGGACGAAGATGGCGGCGAAGAGGCTGCCGCCGGTCCCGGCGCCCAAGAGGCCAGCCGCGGATTGTTGGGTCTTTGGCCGTCGATTCTCGGCGCTACCGACGAACCGGACGCCGCCGATGCCTCCGACCCGGAACGCATCGAGCCTTCCCTCGAAGACGGCGGCGAGCCGGGCTCGCGCGAAGCGGGGCCCCATCGAGCTTCGCGGGGGGCAAAAGCCATGGCCCCGCTCAACCAGTCTCATCGTCCGTCCGAACCGGCCATGTCCGGCGGCGATCTCCCGCGCGAAGATATTCGCAGGCTGCAGGCGGCCCTGTTCGAGCTCGGCGAGTGCCGCAGGCTGCTCGACGCGCCGCTCGGCGAAAATAGCTGAGCGGAGGTTTTCGAGCTGCTTGCCGGCATGGCTTTGGTTCTGTCTCCGCGGTCAATGCTCAAGCGATAGTGGAACGTCGTTCGCGGCCTGATTTGCCGGTCAGGTCGGCGGCGCCCGCTGCGCCGGCGCCAGGATTGGGATGAGCCCATGGACATCCGCTCCGTGACGGCGGCCGTGCGTACTTGGCCGCTCAGCCTGGGCCAAAAAGGCGCGCTGCCGAATTTTTACGACCTGGTGCTTTTTGCGTTCATTGCGGCGGCCTTTACCGCGCTGGCGCACGGCGCGCGCGAGATGGAGGCGCCTTTGGCGAGCCTCGATCTTGCCCCGGTGACGCTCGACCCGGTCAAGCTGCCCGAATATGCGTTGCGCACCACGCTCCGGATGTTTGCGGCCATCCTCGCATCGCTGGCGTTCACGTTCGTGGTCGCAACCTTGGCGGCCAAGAGCCGCAAGGCGGAGCTGGTCATCATTCCCGCCCTCGACATCCTTCAATCGGTTCCGGTGCTCGGCTTTCTCACCTTCACGGTGGTGTTCTTCATGGGGCTTTTCCCCGGCAGCCAGCTCGGCGCGGAATGCGCGGCGATCTTCGCCGTGTTCACGGCGCAAGCCTGGAACATGGCGTTCAGCTTCTATCAATCACTGCGCACCATCCCCAGGGATCTCGATGAGGTGAGCCGGCATTTCCGGCTGTCGCCATGGCTGCGCTTCTGGCGCCTGGAAGTGCCGTTCGCCGCCCCCGGCCTGATCTGGAACACGATGATGTCGATGTCGGGCGGATGGTTCTTCGTGGTCGCCTCCGAGGCGATCACGGTGGGCGCCACGAGCGTGAAGCTGCCCGGCATCGGATCCTGGCTCGCGGTCGCCATCGATCGAAAGGATATCGCAGCGGTGGCAATGGCGGTGGCGGCCATGGCCATGGTGATCCTGGCCTACGACCAGCTCTTGTTTCGGCCGATCGTGGCTTGGGCGGACAAGTTCCGTTTCGAGCAGACCGCGGCACAGCAGCGACCGAGATCGTGGGTCTACGACCTCGTACGGCGCACTCGCCTGTTGCGCCGCCTGTTGACGCCGATATCCCGAGCCGTTTCAGGGCTCGCTCGGCTGCGGCTCCCCGCGTTCGGCGACGGACGAGCGCGAGCGGTGCCCGGCTGGCTCGGCAAAGCTTCAGACATCGTCTGGATCCTGCTCGTGCTTGCCGCCGCGGGCTACTCGGCCTGGATAGCCGTCGAGTATCTGCGCACCACGCTCGGCCCTGACGATGTGGCCGGCGCCGTCGGACTTGGCTTGTTGACGCTCGCGCGGGTGGTCGTGCTGATTGTGATCGCCAGTCTGATCTGGGTTCCGATCGGGGTATGGATCGGGCTGCGTCCCTGGGCCGCGGAACTGGTGCAGCCGGTGGCCCAATTCCTCGCCGCGTTTCCGGCCAACGTGCTGTTTCCGATCGCCGTCGTCGCTATCGTGGCCTTTCGGCTCAATCCCGACATCTGGCTCAGCCCGCTCATGGTGCTGGGCACGCAATGGTACATCCTGTTCAATGTCGTCGCCGGCGCCAGCGCCTTCCCGACGGACCTGCGGGAGGTGTCAAGCTTGTATCGCCTGCGCTCCTGGCAATGGTGGCGCAGGGTCATGCTTCCGGGAATCTTCCCCTATTACGTGACCGGCGCTCTCACGGCGTCGGGCGGCTCGTGGAATGCGAGCATTGTCGCCGAAATGGCGAGCTGGGGCGACACCAAGCTCGAGGCCGCCGGCCTCGGCGCCTTCATCGCCCGTGCAACCGAGGCGGGAGACTATCCCCGCGTCGTGCTCGGCATCGTGGTGATGGCGGTGTTCGTGGTTCTGGTCAACCGATTGCTCTGGCGGCGGCTTTATACGATCGCCGAGCGCCGCACTCGCCTCGATTGAGAGGAGCCGGCCATGGATGCCCCGCTGTCAGTCCTTGCCCCGCTGGTCCAGGTGGAAGGCTTGCGCCACGTCTATCGGCAGGGCGAGGGGAACGTGCTCGTTCTCGACGGCGTCGATCTCACGCTCGTGGACAATGAAATCGTGGGGCTGCTCGGCCGCTCCGGCTGCGGCAAATCGACGTTGCTGCGCATCATCGCCGGGCTGATGCCGCCGACCGCCGGAATCGTCGCCATCGACGGCGAGCCGGTAAGGGGCCCCGCCAGTCAGGTGGCGATGGTGTTCCAGACCTTCGCGCTGTTTCCATGGCTCACCGTGCTGGACAATGCCGAAATCGGTCTCGAGGCGCAGGGCATGCCCGCCGCCGAACGCCACAAGCGCGCGCTCGCCGCCATCGATCTGATCGGGCTCGACGGCTACGAAAGCGCGTATCCGAAGGAACTGTCGGGCGGCATGCGCCAGCGGGTCGGGTTCGCCCGGGCGCTCGTCGTCCATCCGAAGGTGCTGTTGATGGACGAGCCCTTCTCCGCGCTCGATGTGCTCACGGCCGAGACCCTGCGCACCGATTTGCTCGATCTGTGGTGCGAAGGGCGGATGCCGATCCGCTCGATCCTGATGGTCACCCACAACATCGAGGAGGCGGTGCTCATGTGCGACCGCATCCTGGTGTTTTCCTCGAGTCCCGGCCGCATCGCCGCGGAGATCAAGGTGGACCTGCCGCAGCCCCGCAACCGGCTCGATCCGGTATTCCGTCAGCTCGTCGACGACATCTACAGGAGGATGACCGAGAGACCGGCGGGCAGACCGGCGCGCGAAGGCGTGTTCCCCGGAACCGGCATTGCCATGGTGCTGCCGCGCGTTTCACCCAACGTGCTTGCCGGACTCGCAGAGGCAGTGGCGGCGGAACCCTACAACGGTCGCGCCGATCTCCCGCCGCTGGCTGCCGAGCTGCAGATGGAGATCGATGATCTGTTTCCCGTCCTGGAAACGCTGCAGCTGCTGCGCTTCGCCGAAGTCGCCGAGGGCGATGTCCGGCTCACGGAAGCCGGGATGCGGTTCGCGCGTGCCGATCTCGACGAAGGCAAGAGGCTGTTCGCGCAGCACCTCATCGCTTACGTGCCGCTCGCCGCGCACATCAAGCGCGTGCTCGACGAACGCGCGAGCCATCGCGCCCCGGCGACGCGCTTCCGCGACGAGCTGGAAGATTCGATGCCGGAGGAGCAGGCGGAAAACACGCTGCGCGCTCTCATCTCCTGGGCGCGTTACGCCGAAGTGTTCGCCTATGACGAAGACGCCGGCGTATTCAGCCTGGAGAATCCGAGCTGATGGGTCGTTCAAGGGGCAAGGGTTCGCGGCCTCAGCTCAATGCTCGATCCCGCTGCGCTTGCCGCAACGTGTCGGCACTGCGCTCGAGCGCCCGGCGTTCCTCCTCGGAGGCGTCCGGCTCGATGACGGCGATCACGCCCTGCCGGCCCACCACGCTCGGCAGCGAGAGCGTGACGCCATAACGCGCGTGATGGCTGCCGATCGGAATTGCGATGCGCTCGTCGCGGATGACGGCCTGGGCAATGCGCGCGGCCACCATCCCGATCCCGTACTGGCTGGCGTCATTGCCTTCGATGATCGCGATATTGGCATAGCGCACTTCGCGCTCGATCCGGCTGCGAAACTGCGCGGGCTCCAGGCCGCGCCGCTCGAGTTCCTGCAGCACCCGCGCCCCAGCGACGCGGGCGGAGGACCACAGGAACACCTCCGAGGTGCCATGTTCGCCGAGGATCTGGGCCTCGACGCAGGCCGGATCGACGCCGAGATGCCGGGCCAAGTGCACGCGAAAGCGCAGGCTGTCGAGAAAGGTGCCGGTGCTGAGCACGCGATCGTGCTTGGCGATGCTGCGGGCGAGATCCGCAAGCGGATCCGGCGGGTCGGTGACGATGAGCAGCACCGCCTGCGGTGCGGCGCGTACCGCTTGCGGGACGATATCCTCATAGATGCGTGCATTGGTTTCCAGGAGCCTGAGCCGGCCGGCGGGATCGTTGCGATCGGTGGCGCCGCCGGTCTTCTCGTTGACGCCTGCCGTGATCATCACCACCGCCGCGCCGGCAAGCTCGGCATAATCGCCGTCGCGGATATCGGTCGTCGGCGACAGCGGCGCGCCGTAACGCATGTCGGCCGCGACCGCCAGCGCGCGTTTGCGCGTGCGGTCGACCAGAACGATCTCGCGGGCGGCGCCGCGCAGGATCATGGCGAGCGCGCAGGCCGCTCCAACCGCGCCGGCGCCGATGACGCCGACCTTCATGTCCGGTATGGGCGCCGGCCGAGGAGGTGCGGCATTCACGGGTCTGCTCTCCAAGATGACGGCGGCACGGAACCGACGTGAATCGAGACCACGAGGTGCCAATTCGCAATTGC
>WNFX01001732.1_pt1 | contig 22303 bp, 20 predicted proteins | sample 5400111 | NCBI WGS metagenome assembly WNFX01 (sample SAMN13153363, study PRJNA577476) | soil metagenome | isolation source: 40 cm soil or saprolite under grassland replicate 1 | place: USA:California | collected 2016-06-15 | reverse complement strand
CTCCACCATCCTCCACGACCTCCACCGACTTTCAGTCACCTGTCCGTGGCGGGTGGGGGAGGACTTCATAGGCGCGAAAGATAGGCCGGGCAACCTGACCGGCGCCAGCGATCCGGAGGTCGTGGCGTGGGCGAAGCAAGGCCACGAAGCCGCGTTCCGCGAGCTGGTGCGCCGCTACGAGCGGCCCATTTTCTCGCTGTTGTATCGCATGGTGCGCGACCGCGCCCTCGCCGAGGACCTGGCGCAGGAGACGTTCATCAAGGTCCTGAATGCCATCGGCACGTACAATCCCCAGTTCAAGTTCTCGTCGTGGATCTTCAAGATCGCGAACAACGCCGCGATCGATCATCTGCGCAGACGCGAGCTCGAGACCCTGTCACTCGACGGCTCCCCGCACGCCACGACGCCCGACGAAATGAGCGCCACCGCACCGCAGCTGGGCGACCGGGGTGAAACCCCCCTGCAGGAGCTCGAAGCCCGCGAGCTGGGCGGCGCCATCGAGCACGCCATCGCCCGCCTGCGGCCCGAGTATCGCACGTGCATCCTGCTGCGCCACGTCGAGGGCCACAGTTACGAGGAGATCGCCCGCATCCTGGAACTGCCCCTGGGCACGGTGAAGACGTATATCCATCGAGCGCGCAATGAATTACGAGGCTACCTCGAGGACCGACGCGAATGACGGGCATGAAACCTTGGCTCGCCCCGGCCCGTAGGACGGACCAATGACAGACTCCCTGCTGCAGCACCTGACCCCCGACGAAGTCGAGCTTTGGGCCCAGGGTCTCCTGCCTGCTACCCGGGACGCCCACCTCGCGCAGTGCGCCGAGTGCCGCACCATTGCGGAGCGCGAGCGTAAGCTGATCCGCGAGCTGTCGCAGCTGACGCGGTTCGCGCCCGAGTTCGGGTTCGTCGAGCGGGTGATGGCGAAGGTGAAGATCCCGACGCCCTCAGGCCCGCACCTCCGCCCCCACACCGACGCCTAGCAGTCTCGCGGCGCTGCCGTCGCGCACCGCGATCTCCACCGTACCACCGCTGCCGACGAAGGCGACCAGCGCGCCCCGTCCCACATCCCCGAACGTGCGGGCCAGCGTCCCGATCTCCGTGCCTGCGACCTTGATTCTCACACCCGGCTCCACCGCGTCACCGGGAATGTTCGAGATCAGCGTCCCGAATCGATCGACGTAGATCACTTCCCCGATCAGCAGCGTGCCGTCGTGGTGGGGAGTGGGGAGCGGGGAGCGGTACACCTCGGTGACGGGATGACCCACGTGGGACAGTGGCGCGCCCAGGGCGAGCTGGCCCGCCACCGGCGCGAACACGTCGCGCGCTTGGAAGGTAGGCGCGGCGTCTACCGGAATCGGCAGCCCCACGAAGTGCGCGTCCGCCGGCAGAAACGACAGCAGGCCGTTGTCCGGGGCGACGAAGAAGTGTCCCGCGGTCGACGCCGCCAGCACGCGGCGGTCGGTGCCGACGCCGGGGTCCACGACCGCCAGGTGCACGCTCCCTTGCGGGAACCGGTGCCAGACGCGCGACAGGATATACTGCGCCGCGCGCACATCGCCCGGCGGCACCTGGTGCGTGATGTCGACGAGTGCGGCGCCGTGCACCTGGGACAACAGCACGCCCTTCACCTCGCCCACGTAGCTGTCGGCGCTGCCAAAGTCGGTGAGCAGAGTGATGAGGGTCGCCACCGTCGTCAGACCGTGGCGCGCCGCCAGGCGCCGCTGAGCCAGAACATGGCCATGACGATCCCGCGCGCGACAGCGGTGACGCAGAGCGCCAGCCAGATCCCGACGAGCCCGATGGCGCTCGACCACCACGCGGCGAGCGGCACCCGCAGGAGGGTGAGCGTGGTGCTGGCGACTTGGGGCCACAGCGTGTACCCCGCCCCGGCGAGCGCACCTTCCAGAATGATCTCGAACGTTTGGCCGATCTGCGCGAACGCGATCACCCGCAGGTACAGGCTGCCATCCGCAATCACCGCGGGATCGGGGGTGAACAGGGCGACGAGCGTCTCCGGGATCATGAGGAAGGCGACCGCGGTGACCGTTGTGGCCACCAGACAGTAGCCCACGGTCATCCGCACCGCCTGGCGGGCGCGCGCCTCCTGCTGCGCGCCCAGGTTCTGTCCCACGAGGGCGGAGGCCGAGAGCGCGAACCCGGAGATGGCGATGAAGCCGAGCCCTTCCACCTTGTGGCCGACGCCGAGCGCCGCGAGCGCGGCGGTACCGAAGCGGGACGTGTACCGCGTGAGCCACATGTACACGACCGAGAGCAGGACCCCCGCCAGCGAGAGCGGGGCGCCCACGCGGAACACCGTGGGCAGGGCGCGCCAGTCGGGGGCATCGAGGCGTATCAGGCCGCGTCGCCAGGCGATGCCGATACCGATGAGGAACCCGCCACCCCGCACCATCACGGAGGCGAGGGCGGCGCCCTCGACTCCGAGCTTCGGGAACGGACCGACGCCGCTGATGAGTAGCGGGTCGAGGCCCACCGACAGCACTACCGAGGCCATGAGCAGAAGGAATGGCGTGCGTGTGTCGCCCGAGGCGCGGAACGTCGCCTCGATCGCGAAGAAGCCAAACACGAGCGGTCCGCCCAGGAGCCAGGTGTCCAGGTACGCGCGCCCGAGCGTCGCCACCTCCTGCGGCACGCCCATCATGTGGAACAGCGCGTCCGTGAGCGTGAACCCGAGAAGCGACACGACGGTCCCCGCGGCCAGGGCGTACACGACGGCCGCACCCGCGGCCCGGGCGGCGGCATCGGGGAGCCCCTCGCCGTGGCGGCGGGCCGCGACGGCGATCAGCCCCACTTCCACCATCTCCCCGAGCGACAGCAGCACCCACACGTAGAACCCGGCGGTCGAGACGGCGGCGAGCGCCGCGGGCCCGATCAGATGGCCGACCCACATGGCATCGATGAGGTTGAAGCAGAAGTGGCACGCCATCATCGCGACTGCCGGCGCCGCCAGCTTCAGGATGACGGGCCGGAGCGGCCCGACGGTGAGCGCGCCGGGCGTGCGGGTCGTGCTGATCATGGCGCCGGAAGCTACCGGGGCGCCGGCCCGGGGGTCAACGAGCGAGTTCTTTGCTCCGGCTGCGACGGCGTGCCTTGCTGTCGTACAGCGAGCGGTCCGCGGCATTCAGGAGCGCCTCGAGCGTCGCCCCGTCGCGCGGATGCACGGCGACCCCGACGCTCACGGAGAGCGGCGGCTGTTCGCCGTCGCGCGCCACCCGGTCGGCGACGCGCCGGGCCACGTGCCACGCCGCCGCGTCCCCGGTCTCGGGCAGGACCAGCGCGAACTCGTCCCCGCCGAAGCGCGCGGCGGTGTCGATCCCGCGGCAGGAGCCGAGCAGCGTTTCCGCCACGCGCCGCAGGGCCAGACTGCCCACCAGATGGCCATAGCGGTCGTTGATCTTCTTGAGGCCGTCCAGGTCCATCAGCACCACCGCGAACGGCCGATCGGTGCGGGACGACCGCCGGATCTCCGCGTCGAGCGCGTGGACGAGCTGACGGTAGTTGGAAAGCCCGGTGAGCGGATCGCTCACCGCCAGCCGGCGCAGCCGGTCCACCGCTTCCGTCCGCTCCGCCACCGCCGCGGCGAGGACCAGGGTGATGACGGCCGTGACCCCCTGGAACGCCTGCAGCAAGAGCAGGGACTCGTTGAACAGCGGCCGGGCGAAGGGTCCGTAGCCGCGCAGCGTGCCCCAGATCGCGACGCCGGCGAGCAGGACCACGACCGTCGCCGCCTCCCGCTGCTCGAACCGGAACGCCACCCACAAGAGCAGCGGGACGCACAGGAATTCCAGCGGATAATGCTTGTCCTTCCACGGGACCAGCCCATCGAACACGGCGATCCCGATGATGACGACGCAGGCGACGAGGCCGGCCGCCTCGAGCGCCTGGCGTTGGGTCCAATGCACGCGGGGGCGCGCGGCCCAGAGCAGCACCGCCGGCGCGACGACCAGGACGCTCACGGCATCGCCCATCCACCAGGTGGACCAGATCGACCCGAAGTCGGTCCAGCGCGCGAAGCCGGCGAGCGAGAGGGCGGCGACGCCGGCCGTGGCACTGATGGCCGTGCTGCCGAGCGCGGCGAGCCCCGCGAGCTTGAACACGTCCCGCGCGCGCTCGCACGCCCGGTGGCCGCGGGCAAACCGGTTGACCAGGTACGCGCCCACGAGCCCTTCGAGGGTGTTGCCGGCCGCGATCGCGGCGGACGTCGCCACGGAGCCCGCGGTGGTGATGTTGACGAGAAAGGCGCCGATCAGAATGGCCGGCCACACTTCGTAGCCGGCGAGCAAGAGCGCCGCGAGCGCGAGCCCCGACGGGGGCCACACGACCGTGGCGCTGGGGTGAACGTACGCAACCTCGAGCCCCAGCTTGCCGGCCACGAAGTAGCCGACCGCGAGGGCCACGAGCAACCCCAGACGTCTGAGCAATCCCGACTGGACCATCCCCGTCCTCAGTGTCTCTAGGACGGCGGGGCGCGCGCCTTCGACTGTACGTAAGGATGAGATGGGTGGAACGGCGCTGGCGCCGCTCACCCCACCCCGACGAACCACTCCTCCCACCCGACGCGGAACGAGCACTCGCAACGGGCGCAGCGCATCGTCTGCGGCGCACCCCTCAGAGGCGTGCGGTTGCGGCAGCCGGGGCATACGGCGTACTTGTCGCCCCATTGCGCGGGCAGGCTTTTCGCATCGCGCGGACGGACGACGATCGTCCAGTGGTGGGGCGGTGCCGAAACGATTTTCAGGGACGCACGCGGCACGGGGATGTGCTCCCGGTTGACGTCGAGCCTCGCTTCAGCGGACGTCAAATCCGCCACCCGGTACCACGCACCACGGCGCACTCGACAGTTCACGTCGACCTGCAACCGAGCCCACTGCGGGTCGGCCGACGCCGCCCCTTGTTGGAGTGCCATCCGCAACATGGTAAAGGTTTCCGGCAGTAATGATAGAGTGGCGTGGTCGCCACATGGGCGATTTGTGCTCGCCACGGTCACGGGGAAGGGTCGGGAACACCTCGCAAGAACCGTTGGAAAACCGGATTTCCCGGATAGTGGCTGGCGAGACGGACCACCACATCGCGGGCGTCTCGCTCGAGCGCAGCGCGCTGCGCCGGATCGCGCGCCGCCTCGCGCACCAGCGCCGCGGCGAGCACCCACGCCGCCTCGACCCGCGCCAGATCTCCCTCCGCGGCCGCCCGGCGCATGTACACGATCCCCCGCGCGGCGTTGCCACTCCCCAGTCCCACGATCTTTGCGACCAGGCGGGCGAGGGCGCTCGCGCGCGCCAGGCCGTACTGGTACACGCCCAGGCCCAGGTAGCAGTCGGTGCAGCTCGAGTCGGCGGCCAGGACGCGGGCATAGGCGTCATGCATCGCCTTGCCGTCCTTGGCGGCGGCCCACGAATGCCCGTGCAAGTCGCGCTGGCGGGCGCGATACCCCAGCGCGGTGGCGAGCCAAAAGTCGTGGGCCGGGCCGGGGGACGTGGCGCGGGCGCGCGCGATCGCGAGATCGAGCAGCGAGTCGATCCGCACGGCCTCGTAGGCGTCGTTCTCGAGCGCAGCGGCCCACCAGATGTACGCGCTCGCTTCGAACGTCACGGGCGCGGGGTCGGTCGAGTCTCTCCCGGCGAGCCCGGCGAAGTACGCCGCGGCCGCGGGGAAGCCGCCGCCGTACAGCGTGTCGAGCCCGACGCGCACGTCGGGTCGCTCGGCGCGAGGGGAGGGGTGTTGCAGCAGGTAGAGCGCGGCGACCAGGAGCCGCACCGTCAGCGCGGCAGTGCGGCAAGCGCGTCACTGACGCGCCGGGCGACGGCCTCGAGGGCCTGCGCCGCCGGCGAGCCGGGATCGGCCGCGACCACCGGCTGGCCGCTGTCTGCGAGATCGGCCAGCCGCGCCTGCAGCGGCACCTGACCGAGCAGCGGGACGCCGAGCTCGTCCGCGAGCCGCGTGCCTCCGCCGGCCCGAAACACCTCCGTGCGCTCGCCGCAATGGGGGCATACGAAGTAGCTCATGTTCTCGACCACGCCCAGCACCGGGATGCCGACGCGCTCGAACATCTTCGCGCCGCGCAGCGAATCGCCCACCGCCACTTCCTGCGGCGTGGTGACGATGATCGCGGCGCGGATATGCACCGTCTGGGCGAGCGAGAGCTGTGCGTCGCCGGTCCCGGGCGGCAGGTCCACGAGAAAGTAGTCGAGCTCTCCCCAATCCACATCCTTCACGAATTGCTGAATCACCTTCATGATGATCGGCCCACGCCAGATGGCGGGCGCGTCCCGCTCGACGATGAGCGCGAGCGACATGAGCTTCACGCCGTGGGCCGCGAGCGGCTGGATCTTGCCGCCCCGCACCTCGGGCTTTTGGTCCACACCCATCATCCGCGGGATGTTCGGCCCGTAAATGTCGGCATCCATGAGCCCCACGCGCTGCCCCCCCCCTCCCCCCAAGCGCGCCAGCGCGACGGCGAGGTTCGCGGAGACGGTCGACTTCCCTACCCCGCCCTTGCCCGACGAGATCGCGAGGACGGTGCCGAGGTGGGGGAGCTCGACCGGCGTCGGAGGCGGGGGGACGGCGGCCGGGGAGCGGGGAGCGGTTTGGCCGGGAGCGGTGCCTGCCGCTGACGTGCTGGCGTCGGTGACGTTGACGCGCACCGCCGTCACGCCGTCCACACTCTGGACGGCCTTCCGCACCTCGCGCGCGAGCGACCCGGGATCATCGCGACCGAGGAGGAACGTGAGCGTGACCGTGCCGTCCCGCGCCACCGCGAGGTCCTTGATCATGCCGGCCGAGAGGACGTCGTTCCCGCTGCGAGGGTTCTTGAGCTGCAACAGGGCGCGCTCGACCCGCGCCTGGACAGTGTCGGAAGGGGCCACCCGAGAAAGCTAGAGGGAGACGAGCGGGGTGGGCAACGACGCGCGGGAAGGGCCGCGCCGCGGGCTTAGGGCCCTCCCCGGCGTCCTTGCCGCATCTCGGCCAAATTCTTGTCAAAAACCTTCTGCTGGTCGGCAGTCAGCACGGCGCGAACGTCATCCAACTCGTGGCGGAACAGGCCCCGAACCTTCTCTCGCGTGGCGGAGTCGGGCGAACTCCCGGGCGTGAAGGACGGCATCTGTGTGCGATAGCGCGTCTGGATCGAATCGACTTTCGCCTGCTGCTCCGGTGTCAGAGTGATGTCTTTGAGAACCAGCTGCATGCGGCGCCCGGGACCACGCCCCGAGGGGTTCTGAGCGTAGGCCAGAGACACCGGGAGTGCGAGCAGCGCGGCGAGCAGCAACGGGCAGTGCAGTCTCATCTCTCTCCTCCTGTCATCCCTGGATACGGCCAGAGGGTATCGAGCGCTGAGCTTGACGGCGGCTCCGTAGGGAGCGAGGGTTGCAAGGGCGCGATCTCGCCGGCGTGGCAAGCGGCGCGTGCGGCACCGGCCGAGCTCGTGAACGCCACTATCTAGGAAGGCCACCACGGCACGGCCGTTGCGAGTGCGCGACAGGTGTGCGCGCGTCCGTTCTGGTAACGGGAGGGGCACAGGGATTGCCCCATTCGGGGCGGCCCAGTCACCGGCTCCATGCCCCCAGACCTACGCAGGGCGCGCCGCGCGGAACACACGGTGGCGCGGTGCACAACCTACCTTTTGTTCGCCTGCCTGGTGCTCGAGGCCGGGACGCTCGCATCCACCTTCTCGCACCGCGCCGAGCTCCGCGCGGCGGCGGGTGAGCCCCTGTTCCCGGGCCAGGCCGCCCCGATTGCCGCGCCACAACCAGCGATCGCAAAGCTCAAACTGGCGGCGCTCCTCGGCACCGGCATCATCTGGTTGACGTGGCTGCAGCGCGCGTACCGCAATCTCGCGCTCGTCGGCTCGAAACGGTCGCGATTCAGCACGCGCCAGGCCATCGGCTACTGGTTCATTCCCTTCGTCAACCTGGTGCTTGGCTACCAGGTCATGAAGGACCTCTGGCTGCGCAGCGAATCGATGAACGACCGCGACGGGTACGACGATCTGCCCGCCCCCCCACTGCTGTCGGGGTGGTGGGGCATGTCCTTGACCTGGGGGGTGGTGGAGCCGGTGGTCGCGGCCGCGGCGCGGAACGCGCGCACGCCGCTCGAGCTGACCAACGTCACCGACGTGGCGCTGGTCGGCGGCGTCATCGGGATCGCCGCGACCGTGCTCGCGATCAGGGTCGTTCGGGGGATCGACCAAAGGCAGCAGTGCTTCTCAACCCATCCGCCGGATCTCCCGGCACAGTCGCCGGCGGGGCGGCACTAAAGAGGAGTGGCGCGTCTCAGAGCGCCGCGTTCTTCAGGAGTTGCAGGTACACCCGGACCGCGACTGCGTACGCCTGCACGCCGACCCGCTCATCGGTACCGTGCACCCGGCGTAGATCGTCTTTGCCGATCGCCGCTCCAATGAACCGGAGCACGTTGGGCGTGAGCCGGGCGTAGTGCCGGGAGTCCGTGGCACCCACCACGAGCCAGGGAGTCACCACCGCCTCGGGGACCACCTGCCGAATGGTGCGCGCCAGCAGCTGGAACGGCTCGGCGTCCACGCTGGTGACGCCCGAGGGATCGCTCATCGTCTCCTGCAGCGGCTCGACGCTGATCCGCGCGTCGTGCACCGCCCGGCGCACATGCTCGACCACGCTCCCCACGCTGTCGCCGGGGAGAATGCGGAAGTTCACGAGCGCGCGCGCCGACGACGGCAGGACGTTCTCCTTCACGCCCGCCTGGAGCACCGTGGGCGCGGTGGTCGTGCGGAGCATCGCGTTTCCCTGCGGGGTGGCGCCGAACTTGCGCGCGAGGATCCCCCCGAGCAGCCAGCGGTTCGCCATGACGAGCCGTGGGCCGAACGGCATCTCCGGACCCAGGAAGTCGAACATGGCGGCTGTCGGCCCGCGAATGGCGCGCGGCATTTGCTGGTGCTCGAGCCGAATGATCGCGGCGGCGAGGATACCGACCGCGGTCTCGTCCGGCGGCATCGAGGAGTGTCCGCCCTCCGCCTGGGCCGTGAGCGCGACCGTCACGTATCCCTTCTCGGCGATACCGATCAGCGCCACCGGAGCCGAAATGCCGGCGACCAATCCGTTGGCGAGCGCGCCGCCTTCGTCCAGCACGAGCTCGGGGTGCACGTTGCGCGACGCGAGCAGGTCCGCGATGTGGGCCGCCCCGCGCCGCCCGCCGACCTCCTCGTCGTAGCCGAACGCCAGATACACGGTGCGCCGGGGCTTGGTCCCGGCCGCGACGAGGTGTTCCACCGCCTCGAGAATCCCGACGAGACTCCCCTTGTCGTCCAGCGCGCCGCGGCCCCACACGTATCCGCCGGCGATCCGCCCCTCGAAGGGCGGCTCCGTCCAGCGGCCCTCCGTTCCCGGCTCCACCGGCACGACGTCTTGATGCGCCAGCAGGACGATCGGTTGCCGATTCGGATCGGACCCGGTCCACTCGTACAGCAGGCCGTACCCGTTCACCTTCTCGAGCTTGAGCGCGGCATGGAGCCTGGGGAACGTGGTCCGTAAGTAGAGCTGGAAGCCGTCGAACTCGCGGGCGTCGAACTGGCTCGAATCCTGATAGGAGACGGTCTTGAAACGCAGGGCGCCGGCCAGGCGCTGAGCGAGCGCCGCGGTGTCCAGCGGCTCTACCGCCACCGGGGCCGCCTGGGGTTGGCGCGAGCGGAACGTGAAGGTGCGCTCGAGCGCGACGGCGGTGAGCACGAGCACCAGGACGAGCACGGCGACGCCGATGATCCGTTTCATGGTGCGCGAAGGTGGCGCGACGGCGCTCGCCCGGCAAGGGGCCCGGCCGGACGATCCATCCATTACACTCCCGAGCATGATCCTCAGCGTCGATTACGGCGACGTGCGGTATTTCCGGATGGCCCGCACCGTATTCGGGAGGGCGATCTACTGGACCGGTGTCTATCTCGTCGACGGGCTGCTCGTGGATTCAGGCCCGCCGAACCTCGCCCGCGACGTGCGACGGCTGGTTTCCGACCTCGCCGTACGGCGATGCGTGACCACGCACCACCACGAAGACCACTCCGGGAACCACGGGCTCCTGGCGGCAGAGCTGGGGATCACGCCTCTGGCGCACCCGAACGGCGTATCGCGGCTCGCTCTGGCGGACACCCAACCCCAGCTGTACCGCCGCGTCGCCTGGGGCGCCCGGACTCCGGCGGCCACGGCGCCGCTCGGCGAGCGGCTCGAGACGCCGCGCCTCCGGTTCCAGGTGATCCACACGCCGGGTCATGCAACCGACCACGTGGCGCTATTCGAGCCCGAGCGCGGCTGGCTGTTCTCGGGCGACTTGTACCTCGCTCCCCGGCTCCGCTACCTCCGCGCCGACGAGGACGTGTACGCGATGATGGACTCGTTGCGGCGGGTCCTGGCGCTCGAGCCGCGGGTGCTGTTTTGCCAGCACCGCGGGCGCGTGGAGCAGGGCGCGGCGCGACTGCGCGACAAGCACGCCTTCCTGGTCGACTTGGGCGGGCGGATCCACGACTTGCACGGCCGCGGGTGGAGCGACACCGCCGTCGCGCGCGCGCTCCCGGGGAACGATCTCTTCTGGCGTGTGTGGACCGGTGGGGACTTTTCCAAGCGAAACTTCGTGCGGGCCTTCCTCCGAAACACTACCGCCCGTTGAGATACTCCCGCGCCGCCGCCAGCACCTGCCCCTGTGCCTCGGCGAGCGAGCCCTCCAGCGACGCCCCTGCCGCCTTGCGGTGTCCCCCGCCGCCGAACCGATGCGCCAGCTCGGCGACATCCACGTCGCCGAGCGAGCGGAAGCTGACCTTCACCTTGCCGTTCGCGAGCTGACGGAACAGCATGGCCAGCCGCACCCCCGCGATGGAGCGGGGATACTCGACGATGCCGTCCAGGTCATCGGCGGTGGCGCGGTGCCGCTGCAGCGCGTCCGGCGGCACCGTCACCCACGCCAACCCGTGCTCCGGCTCGACCACCAGCGTGCCGAGCACCTCGGCGGTGAGACGCACGCGACCCTCGGGCGCGCTCGCGTACACCGACTCGTAGATCGACTCCGGATCGACGCCGCGCTCGAGCAGCGCGCCCGCGACCCGCAGCACGCGCGGAGTGGTGTTCGCGAACCGGAACCCGCCCGTGTCGGTGAGGATGCCCACGTACAGGGCGCGGGCCGCCTCAGGGCGGAGCGGCCACTCCAGGGCGCTCGCCAAGTCGAACACCAGCTCGGCGGTGGCGGCCGCCTCGGGCGCCACCAAGCGAGGGCCACCGGGCAGCGAGCCCCCGCTCACGTGGTGGTCGATGCACGCCACGGCGTGCGACTGGGTGATCGAGCGCGCCAGATCGCCGAGCCGGCTCAGGTCGGAAATGTCGAGGACGAGGACGACGTCGGCCGCCTCGATCTCGCGGGCGGCGCGGTCCGAGTGGTCAGCCCCCGCGGGTAAGAGGAAGTGAAACCGGTCGGGGATCGGCGTGGGGTTCGCGATGGTCGCCCGCAGGCCGCGCGCGGTGAGGAGATGCCACAGCGCCACCTCGCTGCCCACCCCATCCCCGTCGGCGTTCACGTGCGTCGTGAGCGCGACGCGCCGGCCGGGCGCGAGCACCGCCGCCACAGCCTCGGCGGCGCGCGCCCGCTCCGGTGGGACGGAGACTCCGTTCGTGGTCATGGTATAAAATACACAGAAGCGTCAAGCAGAGGCGTCAAGCGAAAACGTCACGCGAAAACGTCACGCAAAAGGCGTTGCGCGAGCCCACTCCTTCTACGGAACGCGGGTCCCGACGAGCGACAGGCGCTGGCTTGTGAGCGTGACCGTGCCGCTCACCGCGAGGCTGTCGTTGCGGAGCCGGTACGTGCCAACGAGGTCCGTCGACGCGGGACTGGTCAAATGAACCGTGATCCCGTTCGGCGGCGACGTGCTGTAGGATCCGCTGTAGGTACCCTGACCGGTGATGGAGGCACTGAACTGACCGGTGGCATCCGTACCCGTAATAGTAATGTTGTCGCCGCTCGCCCCCGCGTGATCGGGCTTCGTTCCGGAGCAAAACGACTTGAGCGCGTACGAGCCGGGCAAGGCACCCGTCCCAATTATCCCGCCCGTGTAGGTATCACACGGAGCCGGCCCGGTGACCTTGTCCCCGCCGCAGGCAGTCGCCGCGAGCACGACGCAGCACGACCAGAGCTTCATAGCACCTCCGCTCTCAACATCTGATGTCGGATGCCTTGCTAAACGTACGCTGCAGAGCGGCAAAACGACAGAACCGCCGGTAGCGCCGACGGTTCTGCCTGACGGTTCTGCCTGACGGTTCTGCTTGACGCCTTTGCGTGACGCCCTCGCTTGACGTCTCATTTTCTTTGCAACGCGCTATGCCTCCGGCCGTACCAGAAATAGATCACGAGACCGATCGCCAGCCAGACGGCCAAGCGGACCCAGGTATCGGCGGGCAGAGTGAGCATCAGGCCGAGGCACGACGCCATCCCGAGAATCGGGACGAGCGGTACCAGGGGAGCCCGGAACGGCCGCTCCAGGTCGGGACTCGTGTGTCGCAGGATCCACACGCCGCCGCACACCAGGACGAACGCGAGCAGCGTGCCGATGTTGACCCACGTCCCCAGCAGCTGCAGCGGCAAGAGTCCGGTCGCGACGCAGACCGCGATGCCGGTGTAGATCGTAGAGAGGTACGGTGTGCGGAACCGCGGATGGACTTTGCCGGCCCAGGGCCCGAGCAGACCGTCGCGCGACATCGCGTAGAAGACGCGGGACTGTCCCAAGAGCATCACGAGGATCACGGAGCCGATACCCAGGACCGCACCGACGTCGAGCGAGACGCGAATCCACCACGGCGCGCCGATCCGCTCCATCGCGTACGCCATCGGCGCCGGGATGTTGAGCTCGCCGTAGGGGACCACGCCCACCAGCACGGCCGACACGACGACGTACAGCAGCGTGCAGACGGCGAGCGAGCCGAGGATGCCGATGGGCATGTCGCGCTGGGGATTCTTCGATTCCTGCGCCGCGGTCGAGACCGTGTCGAACCCGATGTAGGAGAAGAACACGAGCCCTGCGCCCCGCAAGACGCCGGACCAGCCGTAGCTGCCCCACTCCCCCGTGTTGGGGGGGATGAAGGGCGTCCAGTTGGCCGGCATGACGTGCGGCAGGCCGACGAGCACGACCAGCAGGACGATCGCGACCTTGAGGATCACGATGAGGCTGTTCACCCGCGCCGACTCTTTGATCCCGATGACCAGCACGGCGGACATCAGCGCGACGATGCCGACGGCTGGAAGGTTGATGATCGCGCCGGTCAGGTTGAGCCCCGGGTGGGCGCAACCCACTGCGTGGGTGGTCACCTGGGCCAGCGTGCACAACTGCGTCGGCGGGGCCGTGAGGCTCGCGGGAATCTGCACGCCGAACAGCCCCAGCAGGGACACGAAGTGGCCCGACCAGCCGACGCCCACCGTGGCGGCGCCGGCGGCGTATTCGAGCACCAGGTCCCACCCGATGATCCAGGCCGCGAGCTCGCCCATGGTAGCGTAGGCGTACGTGTAGGCGCTGCCCGCGACGGGCACGGCGCTCGCCATCTCGGCGTAACACAGCGCTGCGAAGGCGCAGGCGACGCCGACGAGCATCATCGAGAGGGGCACCGCGGGGCCGGCGTACAGCGCGGCCACCTGCCCCGTGATCACGAAGATCCCCGCGCCGATGACGGCACCGATGCCGAGCGTGACGAGATTGAGCGGCCCGAGCGCCCGGGTCAGGGCGTGCTCACCGCTCGCCTCCGCTTGGGCGCGGAGCGCGGCGATCGGCTTGGTGGCGAACAGCGTCATCCGGCAATCTGGGGGCGGCCGCGTGTACTCCCAACGGCGGCGGGACGAGCGGGACTGCGAGCGGGACGGGCGGGACTTAGGTCCTCCCCCTAGGAGACGGGTGTTCCCAGCAGGTTGGCCCGGTAGCGACGCGACAGCGGGAGCCGGGCGCCGCCGTCGAGGATCACGACCGCGTCACCGTGGAACCACGGCTGCACCTCGCGCACCCGGTCAAGGTTGACCAGTGTCGATCGACTGATGCGGCGGAACCGCTCCGGGTCGAGCCGCTGCTCGAGCGCGCTCAGCGTGGCCCGGAGCACGTGGGTGCGGTCGCCCACGTGGAGGCGGACATAGTTCTTCGCCGCCTCCATCCAGTCGACGTCGTTCGTCCGCACGAAGACGCTGCGGCCGTCGTTCTCCACCAGCAGGCGCTCGGTCACCGGGTTCGCCGCGAGCCGCCGTTCGAGCCCCGCCAGTGCGGCGCGGCGCTCTTCCAGGTCGCGGTGGTAGTCGCGTGCGTGCACGACGGCCAGGATCGTCCAGTAGACCAGGACGTTCCAATGGTAGAACAGCGTGAAGTTGTCCACCAGCTTCTGCGCGAACGCAAACGGCTCACCGGCCATCGCATGCAGCAGGTCCTGCACGCCTACCGCAGCGACGAGCTGGAGCAGCGCCAAGTCGAGGCTCGCCCCCAGGTGGATGAAGAAGTGACGGCCGAAGTTGACGCGGTCCACGCGAAAGCGGCGGCCCAGCCATGCGACGACGAGCGCGAGCAGGCCCCACACGTACCACGCGGGTAGCGTGGTCGCGAGCGCCTGCCACCATCCGTAGGGGTGCAGCGCCAGGCGCTGCTCGGCAAAGAAGAGCTGGACACCCGAGACGAGCCCGAGCACCGTCCAGAGCCCGACCCACTTGAAGCGCGCCCGCATCGCGTCAGGGCTTCTTTGCGAGCTTCGAGTGGCGGACGCCGTACACGAAGTAGATGATGATCCCCGCCACGAACCAGATGATGAGCCGTTCCCACGTGCGCCACGGCAGCGACTTCATCAGGTATGCGGCCGAGAAGGCTCCGGCCGGCGCCACAAACCACACCCACGGGGTCTTGAACGCCCGCGGCAGGTTGGGCTCGCGGATGCGCAGCACCAACACGCCGACCGACACGATCACGAACGCCAGCAGTGTGCCGATCGACACGAGGCTGCCCGCTTCGCGCACCGTGAGGAGCGCCGATACGAACGCCACCCCGATGCCGGTGATGATCGAGGTGATATAGGGGGTCTGGAATTTTGGGTGAATCTTGTTGACGAACTGGGGGAGGAGACCGTCGCGCGACATGCTCCAGAACACCCGCGATTGCCCCAGTAACATCACCAGGATCACGGACGAAAGGCCGGCGATCGCCCCGAGCTTGATGAGCGACGACATCCAGCCCATCCCCGCCCGGTCGGCGGCCACGGCGATCGGATCGGGGACGTTCAACTCCTTGTAGGGCACGACACCGGTCGCGATGCCGGACACCAGGATGTAGAGCACGGTGCAGATCAGGAGCGACCCGATGATCCCGATGGGCATGTCTTTTTGCGGATTCTTCGCCTCCTGCGCGGCGGTGCTCACCGCGTCGAACCCGATGTAGGCGAAGAACACGATGGCCGCCCCCGTCATGACACCGCTCCAGCCGTAGATCCCCGGCCCCTCTTCGGGCGGAATGAACGGATGCCAGTTGACCGGGTTGATCGCGTGCGCCGCGCCGCCGATGAACAGCAGCACCACGGCCACCTTTACGAAGACGATGACATTGTTGACGTTGGCCGATTCTTTGATGCCGATGACGAGCAGCGTGGTGATGATCGCGATGATGATGACGGCCGGCAGGTTGAAGACCGCGGTGATGGTGGAGCCGTCCGCCAGGGTAACCGCCGTACCCCGGGCCGCCGACAGCGCGGGCGGGACGGTGATCCCGATGTCCTTGAGGAACGAGACGACGTATCCCGACCACCCGATCGCGACCGTCACGGCGCCGAGCGCGTACTCCAGCACGAGATCCCAGCCGATGATCCAGGCGACGATCTCCCCCAGGGTCGCGTAGCCATAGGTGTATGCGCTGCCGGCCATGGGTACCAGCGACGCGAACTCGGAATAGCACAGGGCCGCGAAGATCGACGCGACGCCGGCGATCACGAACGACAGCACGACGGCCGGCCCCGCGTTCAGCGCGGCCACCGTTCCCGTCAGCACGAAAATCCCCGTGCCGATGATGGCGCCGATGCCCAGCATCGTGAGGTTGAGGGCACCGAGTGCCCGTTTGAGGCTGTGATCGGTCAGGGCCTCCTGCTGTAGCTCGGTGACGCTCTTCCGGCGGAGCAGATTCATGGATCCTCGGATGGTTCGAGCGGACAGCGGGTGGACGGCGAGATGGCGGCTAGAGTAGGCCCGCGTGGCGGGCCTGTCAAGTCAATAGGCGAGCTGGAGGCGCAGCGTCCACGAGTGCGGCACGGGAAGCGCGCCGTCGTCGGCGATGGTCCTCGGCCGCCCGGGTACGATCGCGCCGTAGCTCCCGGACTCGGGATCGCCGCCCGAGTACCGGGTCCAGGTCGCGAGATTGCGACCGGCAAGGGTGATCGTGGCCGCGCGGGCGCGCAGCGCCGCCGCCAGCTTGGGCGGGGTGGAGAACGACAGGGAAATCTCGCGCAGTTTGAGATAGTCGGCGTCTTCGAAGTAGTCGGTCGTGGGGTAAAGGACGGCGGCGCGCGCCTGCTCGGCCAGCGGAGTCCGGGGATCGACAGCGGCCCGGCACGCACCATAGCGGCAGCGGTAGAAGGCGGCTTCATTGAACAGGCGCTGCCCCGCGCGGTAATCGAGCGTCAGCGCCGCCCGGAACGAGCGGCCCAGGCTCCATTCCGACGTGAGCATCGCCCCCTGCGTCGGATAGGGCGTGCCCGCCCACACCAGGTCGGGAGCGAACACCACTTCCCCCGGCACGATGATCCCGTCCCCGTTCGCGTCCGCGAAGCTCCGTATGGCGTACGCCCAATATCCTCCCATGGGATACCCGAGCGCGGCGCGTTGCTGCCCGAAAAAGATTGCCCGTGCCTCCCCGAGCTCGACTAACCGATTCTGGTTTCCCCACAGCGACAACGTCACATCCCAACCGGCGCCGAGGCCGGTCAAGAGCCTGCCGGTGATGGTGGCTTCGACACCCCGATTGCGGATCGTCCCGCTCGCGGCGATGATACCGGGATAGCCAAACGAATACGTCGTTACGTCAAAGACGTGCGAACGCGCAGTGTAGTAGGTCACGTGGGCGCCCATCCGACCCCGCAACAGGGTGGCGTCGGCGCCGAGGTCCGTCGACGTGGTGCGCTCGGGGTCGATGTGTGGAATGGGCGTGCCGAAGGGCACGAACACCTCACGGGCATCTGCGAACGGCCGTGGCCCGGCCGACCCGTACGCGGCGCGGAATGCGAGTCGACCCAGGAGAGCGGAGTCGGGCGCAGCATGCGCAACCCAGGTGGCCGTGAAGCTAGGATCGGTTGCGCCGCGCTGCAGCTCTTTGAAGTGGTCGTGGCGCACCGCTGCGCTCACGGCCACCCTGCGGCCCAGCGCGAGCCGCTCGTCGATGTAGTAGCCGAATGAATTGCCCCAGCGCCCCAGGCTGGCGCTCGAAAAGGGTTCGCCGTCGAACCCGGTTCCCTGATCGATCTGGCTGAACCATTCTTGTCGCAGGCTGTCGCGCAATTGTTGCACACCGAATGTGGTCGTCGAAGACACGATCGCGGAAAGGGCCCCCGTCGCGGAGGCCGACAGCTCCAGGGTCCGGTGCCGTGACCAGAGTTTTCCTTTGCTCAACGACCCCAAGAGCGAGGGCGTGCTGGCGAGGTAGGGCGAGAGCGCGGTATCGCTCTGGTTGAGCGCATCGAACCCGGCGAGCCCGTGGAGCGCAAGCCACGACAGCGGGCTCCAGCGCGCCTCGACCATGGTCGTCCGCCGCTCCACCGCTTCCGCGTTCCGCACCCCGAAGATCCCGCTCCAATCGAAGCCGGCGCTGTCGCTCGGCCCGACGGCAACCTGTTGAGGCAGGTCCGGCGGGAGGCGAAGGTCGTCCGACAAGCGGACGGCGTTCAGGGCGAGCTGGAGGGTGGGCCAGGGGCGCAGGCGACCGCTCAGGCGGCCGCTCAAGCGACGGTAGTAGTTGGGGTCGGGTGACGTGACGCTCGAGGAGTACGGGCCGGCATCCCCTGCGAACGTCCCGGACACGCGATAGTCACCCCACGCGGTCCCGCCCGACACGCTCAGCCCGTACTGCCGCCGCAGCGCCGCGCGGAACGGGCTGCGTTGCTCGAGCGGATTGAACTGTTGCACGAAGTCCTGGCGGCAGAATCCGTTCGCCTCGTTCCAGAGGCCGCAGGCTCCGTGCTGGTACCGAGGGTCGGGATTGTCGCTGTCGACGCCGCCGAAGTTGGCCGGCCAGTGCGTCGTTTCCGCGCTCACGCCCCCTTCGACATAGCCGTCCCAGCGCGGCGGGCCGGCACGACCCTGCCTCGTGTGGATCAGGATCACGCCGGCCTGGGCTCCGGGGCCGTAGATCGCCGCGGAACCCGCCCCCGAGATGACCTCTATCGACTCGACGTCGTCGGGGTTGAGGTCGTCCAGCCGGAGGGGACCGGGAGGGAGCGGTTGCTGATACGAGCCGAACGGAAAGCCCGGCGGGGCGCTGGGCGAGAAGGCATCCTCCCCCGCCTCGATGCGCATGCCGTCCAACAGCACGAGGGGCGCCCGGTCGGCCACCAGGCTCTGCACGCCCCGTAGGCGAATCCGCGACCCCATGCCGTTCACACCGGAGGCCGGGACAAGGAGGAGGCCGGGGACCCGGCTGATGAGGATGTCGGTCAAACTGCGGGCGCCACGCTCCCGCACGGCCGTCGCGGCGTCGATGACGGATTGCTGCTTGATGCTGTCCGGCGGACCTTGGCCAGGCAGCGACCGGCCCAAGAGACTGGCGATTAGCGCGACATTCGCCCGACGGCAGGAAGGGCTCATGGCACGTACACGCGACCGCAAGGCGCACGCCGCCCGGTTCGCGCGCTCAGACCGGACACTGTTGCTGCGTCAACGCAACAACGCAGGACTGGACCTTACAAGGAGTAGTTGGGCGCTTCCCGCGTGATCACGACGTCGTGCGGGTGCGATTCGCGCAAGCCCGCCGTCGTGATCTGGATGAATTCGGTCTCGGTGCGGAGCGCCTTGATGTCGCACACGCCGCAATAGCCCATGCCGCTGCGGAGCCCACCCACCATCTGGAAGAGCACGTCGGAGGCCGGGCCCCGGTAGGGGACGCGTCCCTCGATGCCCTCGGGCACGAGCTTGGACGGCGAGACCTCCCCCTCCTGGAAGTAACGATCGGCGGAGCCTTCCTCCATCGCGCCGAGGCTACCCATGCCGCGGATCACCTTGAAGCGCCGGCCCTCGAGCAGGAACGACTCCCCCGGGCTCTCCTCCGTGCCCGCGAGCATCGAGCCCATCATCACGCTCTCGGCACCCGCGGCGAGCGCCTTCACCACGTCACCCGAGTACTTGATGCCGCCGTCGGCGATCACGGGAATGTCACCTTGCCCCGCCCCCCGCACGCCGTCGACGATGGCCGTGATCTGCGGGACGCCGACGCCGGTGACCACGCGCGTGGTGCAAATCGACCCCGGGCCCACCCCCACCTTCACGGCGTCCACGCCGCGCTCGACCAACGCCCGCGCGCCCGCCTCCGTCGCCACGTTGCCGCCCACCAGCTGCGCGTCGGGATGCGCCTCGCGCAGGCAGGCGACGGTCTTGAGCACGCCCTCGGAGTGGCCGTGCGCCGAATCCACGACGATCACGTCGCACCCCGCGTCGATGAGCGCCCGCGCGCGAGCCAGGGCATCGGGGGTTCCGCCCACCGCGGCGGCGACACGCAGCCGGCCGTGCTGATCCTTGTTGGCGTGGGGGTGCCGCCGGCGCTTGAAGATGTCTTTGATGGTGATGAGACCCTTGAGGACACCGTGCTCGTCCACCACCGGAAGCTTCTCGATGCGGTGCTTGCCGAGGATCCGCTCCGCTTCGTCCAGGGTGGTGCCCACCGCCGCGGTCACCAGGCGGTCTTTCGTCATCGCGTCTCGGATCGGGCGATCGAGCTCGCGCTCGAACTGCAGGTCGCGGTTGGTGATGATACCCACCAGGCGCCCGGCGTCGTCCACGATCGGCACCCCCGAGATGTGGAACCGCTCCATCAGGCGCACGGCCTCGCGCAGCGGCCGGTCCGGCCCGAGGGTGATCGGGTGCAGGATCATCCCCGACTCGCTGCGCTTCACCTTGTCCACTTCGGCCGCCTGGCGGTCGACCGGCATGTTCTTGTGGATCACGCCGATGCCGCCCTCACGCGCGATCGCGATCGCCATCTCCGATTCGGTGACCGTGTCCATCGCGGCGGACACGAGAGGGACGTTGAGGGGAATGCCGCGGGTGAAGCGCGAGCGCACGTCCACATTCCGCGGGTGCACGCTCGAGAGCCGCGGAACGAGTAAAACGTCGTCAAATGTGAGGGCGGCTGTGGGGCGCAAGGTTCCCATGGCGAAAGTTACTGGGGGGGTGGCGTTTCCTCAACCTTCTTCGCCGCCTCCTCCACTGCTGCCTTCCCCGCGGCCGCCACTTTCTCGAGCAACTTTCCCGCCTTGCCCACGGCGTCCATCGTGCCCCTGATGATGTTGACCGGGACGCGACCGGCTCGCAGCGTGTCTTCGAGCGTTTCGGCCACGCGCTGAAACGGCGGCGCGCCGGCCTGCCGCTCGGCGTACTTCGACTCCAGGAACTCGACGTAGTCGAGCACCTGATACGCCTTGTCGTCGGGGAGCGCGTCGAGCTTTCGCAGCAGGCGGTCACGCAGGATCTCGTTCATGGCAGGGTCTCGAGGCTGATCATGTCGAGCACCGGGTTGCCGAGGAACCGGGTGCGGCCGACGCGCACGCGCGCGGTGACCTGGATGGTGGCGAGGGGCGTGAGCGTCTCGAGCTGCGGGCGCTTCGCCTCGGGGACCACGACGTACACGAACCCCCGCTCGGGGAGTGGCCCGCGCGCCAGGAAGTACGTCGCGCCGTTCGGGATTTCGGGCCGCAGCTCGTCGGCCTGCTGCGTCGAGATGAACTGCAGCGTCCAGCGGAGCACTTGACCGGCATAGCGCTGCGGGTCGGTGCGCAGCTCGGCGGCAGTGATGCCCACGAGCACACCGGGTGGTGCGATCTCCAGGTCCGCACTCTTCACCCATCCCTCGAGCTCCACCCGTGTCCACTCGCCCGAGCGCCCCAGCACGCGCAGCGGCGCCGACGGCGCGAGCGTCCCCGCCGGCTGGCCCTCCGGCGACCGGTACAGCACCGTGCGCCGGGCGGATTCGACGCGGGACGGATCCACGGGGGCGGAGGAGCTGGAGGTCGTGTCCGCTGAACCGGCCATGGACGCATGCCCCGTACCCGGCGCGACCGGGGACTTGGGGACGAGGGTCGGCCGCACCTGGATCGTGTCCGAGTCGGGCGCGGCGGTACGCGAGCTCGCGACCTGCGCGACCGATTCGAGGTCCGTCTTTTCCACCCAGCCGGCGCGCGTCACGTGAACCCAGCGACCCGACGTGCCTTCTGCAACCTTGTTGAGGAGGAACCCCTGGGGCAACTTCCCGATGAGCGCGCCCGCGGGCGCGGAGCGCAGGTTCTCCTCCGGCGCGCGCGTCACCGTGAGGTCGTACCCGGCGCGCGGCGTCGGGCCCACCGACGTTGTGAAGATCCAGCCTTCCAGCATCACGCCCTGCCAGTCGCCTTGCGGCTCGCCGCCCATGAGCACGGCGCCGCGCGCCAGGCGCGCCAGGCGCTTTCCACCCGGCTCCTGGGAGAACCAGGCCCCGTCCGTGGTGACGCGGTAGCGTGCTTGGGCGGCGAGCGACAGGGGTGTGACGAGCCCCAGCACAACTGGAAGAGCGCGGAGGACCCGGCTAGTGCCGTTCCAACTTCGGTCGGAGCGCGTTGCCAGCGCGGCGCGAGGGAAATCGGACGCGCCGGACCGGTCGTGCGGCTTGGCGGGATGAGTTGGAACGGCACTAGATTGCATCCTGCGCAATATGGCTAAAGAGGCATGGGCCGCGCACCCCGGCCTCCTCCCCAACCCGGCTCTGGCGAAGGGGCCGTGGCCCGTTATCCTTGCGCACCGTGCTTACCTCAGCCTCGCAGCCTCTGCATCACTTTTCCCCTCGGAGGCGAACATGCCAACGGATACCACCTTCGTGCTGGTCCACGGCGCGCGCCTTGTGCGCTGCACGCTTCCCATTCTTGTCGGCCTCCTTGCGCTCGCCGCCCCGCTGGTCGGTCAGGCGAGACGTGGCCACTTCTATCACGTCAACTATTATCAGGTCCGGCCCGGCCAGGAGAAGGCATACGATTCGGCGCTCGTCGATGTCGTGACCCCAGTGTTCGACGAGTTGGTGAAGCGTAAGGCAGTCGTGTCATATTTGTTGCTC
>WNFX01001729.1_pt1 | contig 22323 bp, 18 predicted proteins | sample 5400111 | NCBI WGS metagenome assembly WNFX01 (sample SAMN13153363, study PRJNA577476) | soil metagenome | isolation source: 40 cm soil or saprolite under grassland replicate 1 | place: USA:California | collected 2016-06-15 | reverse complement strand
TGGCAACGGACCTCCCGCCGGACACCGACGGCTTGCTCGTCACCGGCCCATGCATGCCGGCCGGCGTGCGGCGACGGTTAGTTCGCAGCGTCGCGAGCGATCCCTGCCGGCGCGTGGTCTCCTTCGCGCACGAGCCGACGCGCCTGGTGCGTCGCGCGGACCGCGTCGTCGCAATGGGCGGGTACAACACCGTCTATGAGGTCCTGTCGTTCGACAAGCCCGCGCTCATCGTGCCCCGTGTCACGCCCCGACAGGAGCAACTCATCCGCGCCCAGCGCCTGCAAGCGCTGGGGCTCGTGGACGTGCTCCATCCGGAAGCATTGAGCGCCGCGACCCTGAGCAACTGGCTCGCTCGCGAGCGGGCCCCGGTCCGACCGGCGAGGGAGCGCATCGATTTCAACGGTCTCAGCCGCGTCCCGCAGCTGCTGGAGGAACTGCTCGGCATCCGACCGCCGCCGCGGCCCCGCCGCCGCGTCCGCGCCGAGGTCCACCATGCAGCGTGACGCGCCGCTGCGCGTCGGGGAATCGGCTGGTCGGCTTGCGATCGCCTACATCGTCAAAGCCTGGCCCCGGCTTTCCGAGACATTCATTCTCAACGAGATCGTCGGCCTGGAGCGCCGCGGCGTTTCCATCTGCATTTTTTCCGTGAAGGACCCGAATCCTGGTCCGATCCACGACGGGGTTGCCCTGGTGCGGGCGAAGGTGACGTACCTGTCGCCGCGGAGCCACTGGAAGTCCGCCTTGCCGGCGAACTTCCGCTCCCTGCGCCGGCGACCCGGCAGGTACCTTCGGACGTTGTTCATGGCCATCGTGAAGGTCTTGAGCCATCGTCGCCGGCATCCCAACTCATCGCCGCTCGGGCTGCGCGCTCTGGCCGCGCTCCGCCATCTGCTGGAAGCCGGCTACCTAGCAGATGCGCTGTTCGGCCAGCCGGCGACGCATCTCCATGCGCATTTCGCTTCGTCACCGGCGCTGGTGGCGCTGCTCACGTCGCGCATCACAGGTTTGCCCTATACGGTCACGGCGCACGCCAAGGATATTTACGTGAGCCATCCCGACGATCTCCGTGCCAAGCTCCGCGAGGCTCGCGCGGTGGTCACCTGCACCGAGTACAACCGGCAACATCTGCTGAGCCGATACCCGCGGGAATGCGGCGGCAAGGTGCTCCGCGTGTATCACGGACTCGACCTTTCGCTATTCCGCTGCGCCCCTTCGCACCGGCCCGAGCCGCAGGAACAGGTGATTCTGTCCGTCGCCCGGTTGGTCGAGAAGAAAGGTCTGGACGACCTGCTTGCGGCGGTCGAGATCCTGCGGCTCCGGGGGCGCCGACTTAGGCTGGAGATCATTGGCACGGGCCCCCTGCGAGAGACGCTCACGGCCCAGGCCAGGCAGCTCGGTCTGGGGGATCGGGTGCGGCTGCTGGGCGCTCAACCGTACGAGGCGGTGTGCCTCGCCTACCGGCGAGCGGCGGTGTTTGCGCTCCCCTGCAGGGTCGCCGCGGACGGTGATCGCGACGGGATCCCCAACGTGCTGCTGGAGGCGGTGGCCAGCGGCGTGCCCGTCGTCTCCACCCCGGTATCAGGGATTCCCGAGCTGATCGAATGCGACCGGAGCGGTTTGCTCGTGGAGCCGAACCATCCCGGCATGCTCGCCGACGCGCTCGACAGGATTCTTGCAAGCCCGGAGCTGCGGGCGCGCCTGACCAAAGCCGCCCGCGCCAAGCTCGCAGCGCATTTCTCACTGGACCACTGTTCCGCCCGATTGCTGGCGCTGTTTCAAGCGGTGCAGGCTGCATGACGTCACAGATCTTCATCGGAGCGGAAGTCGCCGTGCACGAGGCCACGGGCTGATGCGGATCGCGTACGTCTGTGCCGACCCCGGCGTCCCGGCCTTCGGGCGCAAGGGATGTTCGGTCCACGTGCAGGAGATGCTCCGCGCCTTGCAAGGGCACGGCGCCAGCGTGGACCTGTTTGCCGCCCGCGTGGACGAGGCGCCGCTGTCCGGGCTCGAGTCGCTGCAGATTCACCACCTGACACCCTTAGGCGATGGCGACCCGTCCAGCCACGCAGCTGCGATCGCTGCGCTGAACGACGAGCTCGCCGCCCTGCTCGATCGTGCCGGGCCGTATGACGTCGTGTACGAGCGCTACTCGCTCTGGAGCCTCGCCGCTATGGAGCACGCGGCCACCGCCGGCGTCCCGGGGCTGCTCGAAGTGAACGCGCCGCTGATCGAGGAGCAAGCCCAGTACCGGGGGCTGCGCGACGCCGGGGGTGCCGAACGCGTGGCCGCGCGCGTGTTCCGGGCGGCCAGCGTGCTGATCGCCGTGTCCGCGGAGGTCGCCGCCTGGCTCAAGCGCCGCGGCGTCGTGCGGGGTCGCGTGCATGTGATCCCCAACGGGGTGGATGCGGACCGGTTCCGGCCCGATGTGCGGCCGGCCGCCCCCGGAACGCCCGGAAGCTTTACCGTGGGTTTCGTCGGCTCGATGAAGCCGTGGCATGGACTGGACGTCCTGGTCGAGGCGTTCGCGCGCCTGCACGAGCGCGCCCCCGACGCCCGGTTGCTGCTCGTGGGCGACGGGCCGGCGCGGGCCGGCGTCTGTGCCAACCTATCGGCCCGCGGGCTGGCCGGGGTCGTGCACTGCACCGAGGCGGTGGCCCCGCTCGAGGTTCCTGGGCTCCTGACCTCGGTCGACGCTGCAGTTGCCCCCTACGCTCTCGCGAGCGGCTTCTATTTCTCGCCGCTCAAGGTGTACGAGTACATGGCGGCGGGTCGAGCGGTCGTGGCAAGTCGCGTGGGACAGCTGGAGACTGTGATTCGACATGATGTCAACGGGTTGCTGTGCCCGCCGGGGGATGCCGCAGCCCTGGCCGCGGCGCTCGAACGACTGCGGTGCGAGCCGCCGGTGCGCGCGCGCCTGGGGCGAGCCGCGCGGGCGACGGTGCTCGGCAACCACACGTGGGACGCGGTCGCGGCCCGCGTGCTGGAACTCGCTGCCGCGGTGGAAGTCTAGGTGGGACAGCCCCTGACGCTGCGCGCGGCGCTGCCCGGCCTGGGGCGGCTGGTGCGGCGGCTCTGGCCGTACGTGCGGCGCGAGCGGCCGCTGATTGTCGTGTCGCTGCTGGCGCTCTATGCCGAGATCGGCCTGCGCCTGCTCGAGCCGTGGCCGCTGAAGGTCGTCCTGGATCACGTCGTGGGCGCCGGCCACCACGATCGCTGGGTGGACCGTGTCTTAGCCGCACTCGACCCCGGGACGCTGCTCGCGCTTGCGGCGGTGGCGGTGGTCGCGTTCGCGGGCCTGCGGGCTCTGGCCGCCTACTACAACACCGTCGGCCTCGCGCTCGCTGGTAACCGGGTGCTGACCGCCGTGCGCAACGAGCTGTACGCCCAGCTGCAGCGCCTCTCCCTCTCGTTTCACACGCGGGCCCGCACCGGCGATCTCATCGTGCGCGTGACGGGGGACGTGGGGTTCCTGCAGGACGTGGTGGTGACGGCGTTCCTGCCGCTCCTGGCGAGCGGGCTCACCTTCGTCGGGATGGCGGCGGTGATGCTCTGGCTCAACGCACCGTTAGCGCTGTTGGCGTTCGCGACGGGGCCGCTGTTCTTGCTGAGCACGGTGCGCCTCAGCCGGCGGATCCGCGACAACGCGCGGCGGCAGCGCCAGCAGCAGGGGGCGATGGCCGCGACCGCGGCCGAGTCGATCGGGGCGGTGAAGGTGATCCACGCATTGTCGTTGGAGGGGACGTTCGCGCAGGCCTTCACCAAGCAGAGCCGCAAGAATCTCGCGACGGGCGCGGCCGCCACGCGACTGGAGGCCGCGCTCGAGCGCACGGTGGACCTACTCATCGCCGTCGCCACGGCGCTCGTGCTCTGGAGCGGCGCGCGCTTCGTGCTGCGCGGCGCGATGACGCTGGGCGACCTGGTGATCTTCCTCGCCTACTTGCGCACCGCCTTTCGGCCGGCGAAGGACTTCGCCAAGTATACCGGCCGGCTCGCCAAGGCGTCGGCGGCGGGCGAGCGCGTGGTCGATCTGCTGGACCGCACGCCCGACGTGCGAGATCTGCCGGGTGCCGTGCCGGCCCCGCCCTTGCGCGGGCACGTGCGCTTTGAGGGCGTGAGCTTCGCCTACGACCCGGGCCACGCCGCGCTCGAGGCGATCGATTGCACGGTCGAACCCGGCCAGCACGTCGCCCTGGTGGGCCCCTCGGGGAGCGGGAAGTCCACCTTTGCCAGCTTGATCCTGCGGCTGTACGACCCGACCGCGGGGCGGGTGCTGATCGACGGGCGCGACCTTCGCGAGTACACGCTGGCGTCGCTGCGCACGCAGATCAGCGTCGTGTTGCAGGACAGCATCCTGTTTGTGGGGACGATCCGCGACAATATCGCTCAGGGCGCGATCGCTCAGGACGCGCCCGGCGCGTCGCCTGAGGCGATCGAGGCGGCCGCCCGGCTTGCCAACGCTCACGGGTTCATCATGTCGCAGCCGCAGGGCTACGACACCGTCGTGGGCGAGCGCGGCGTGACCCTGTCCAACGGCCAGCGCCAGCGGATCGCTATTGCCCGCGCCGCGATTCGGCACGCACCGCTCCTGCTCCTGGACGAGCCCACCACGGGGCTGGACGGCGAAAACGAACGAGCCGTCCTCGAAGCGCTGGAGCGGCTGACGGAGGGGCGGACCACGTTCCTCATCACCCACGACCTGCAGCTTACCACTCGCGCGAACCTGATCCTTTACCTCGAGGCCGGCCGCGTGCGGGAGCGAGGCACGCACGCCGAGCTGCTACGAGCGGAGGGGCCGTACGCCAACCTGTACCGCCTCCGGCTGACCGGTGGGGGCCCCGAGCGCTACGACGCTGTCAACGCCTGATGCGGCTCCCGCGCGGGACGGGGGAGAGGGGGGGGACACTCGCGGTCGCGATGGTATTGGCGTTCGCCGTGCCGCGAGCTGCTGCGGCCCAAGTCGGCACGACCACGGACATCATCACTGGTACGGTGACGGGACGCGACAGCCAGCCCCTCGCCGGGGCGCTCGTGCAGGCGACGTCCCTCGAGACCCAGGTGTCGCGCCAGCGGACTACCGACGCGCGCGGCCGGTTCACCATCGTCTTCCCCGAGGGCGGTGGGCAGTACCAGCTCACCGTCCGCTACGTCGGCATGGCACCGGCACGGGCGACCATCGCGCGCCAGGCGGACGAGGACCGCCTCGTGGCCAACGTCCAGATGGACCTGGCCATCGTCGCTTTGGAGCCGGTCACGGTACAAGCGGCGGCTCCGCCGCGCGGGCTGGAGCGACTGGGGCCGGGCGCGACCGGACGCGACCTCAGGTCCGAGGCGATGAGCCGTCTCCCGATCGCGGCGTCGGATCTTACCGCACTCGCGACGCTCGCTCCCGGCGTGGTCGGGATCGCCGAGACCGACAGCACGCTTCCGGCCTTTTCGGTCGCGGGACAACGCCCCACCGCCAACCGTATCACGCTGGACGGCCTGTCGTTCGGTGGGGCGATGGTGCCGCAGGATGCCATCCGCGCGACGCGCGTCATCACGAACACCTACGATGTGGCGCGCGGCCAGTTCTCAGGCGGGCTCGTCGCCTCGACCACGCGCAGCGGCACCAACGTCCCCCAGGGGGCCTTTACCTACAACGGGCGCGACCGCGCGCTCGCCTGGGGGGGCGTGACAGCATCGCCGTTCAGCCAGGGGTACACGCAGACCCAAATCGGCGAGGGAATGGGCGGCCCCGTCGTGCGCGATCGGCTGTTCGCGTTCGGCGCGCTGCAGGTACGTTCGAAGGACCAGGCCCTGCCGTCGCTCGTCACGGCGGATCCGGCGACGCTCGAACGGCTGGGCGTGAGTCCCGACTCCGCTGCGCGCTTCCTCACGCTGCTGGCAGCCACCGGCGTCCCCGTGAGTGTGCCCGCTGCGCGGGGCGACCGGGGCACCGACAACACCGCCGCCCTGCTGCGGATGGACTGGAACCTGGCGGAGGCGCACACACTGATGGTGCGTTTGGACGGACGGTGGAATTCTGACGACCCCACGCGCGTCAGGTCACTGGCTCTCCCGTCCACCGGGGGGAGGCGCTGGGAGCGGGCTGGGGGCGTGATGGCATCATTGACGTCCCACTTCGGCGAGCAACTCATCAACGAAGTGCGTGGCTACGTCTCGGCCGAGCACACCGACGCTGGAGGGTTCCTGGCGGTCCCGGAGGCGCGGGTGCACGTCACGTCGGACCTGCCAGACAGCATCCGGGGCATCGCGACGCTCACGTTCGGGGGCAACCACGGCTTTCCGCAACACACGGACAATACCACGGCTGAGGTCCGCGAGGAGGTCTCCTGGTTGACGCAAGACGCGACGCACCGCATCAAGCTCGGCGGCTATTTCAACTCCGTGCGGCTGCGCGCGAACCAGACGCCCAACCAGCTTGGCACCTTCGTGTTCCACTCACTCGACGCGTTGGCGGCGGGAAGGCCATCGTCGTTCACCCGAACCCTCGCGCCGCTCTACCAGGCGGGGACGTCGTGGAACGAGGCGCTGTACCTGGGCGACACGTGGCGCGCGGGCCACCGGCTGCAGCTCACCTACGGTGCCCGCCTCGAGGCGACGCAGTTCCGCGGCACCCCAGCCTACAACCGCACCCTCGATTCGCTGTTCGGCGTCCGCACCGACCGCATCCCGCGAGAGGTGCACGCTTCGCCGCGCATCGGCTTCACCTGGACGTACGCCGCCGAATCCGGGGGAGAGGGGCCGGCACTGCCGCGGGGCATCCTGCGCGGCGGCGTGGGCGACTTCCGCAGCCTGCCGCCCACCGCGCTGTACTCGGCGGCGCTGGGCGCGCCCGGGCTCGCGACCGCCGAGACGCAGCTCGAGTGTATCGGGTCGGCGGTGCCGCCACCTGATTGGGCGCGGTACGCGCAAGACCCGGTGACCATCCCCTCGCAGTGCGTCGACGCGGCGAGCGCCGTGACGATCAGCCCGCGCCCCAGCGCGACGGTGTTCGATCCCGGTTACGCCGCGCCGCGCGCCTGGCGGGCCTCCCTCGGCCTGCAGCAGCAGTTACCGGGGGCGTACACGCTCACCGTGGACGCGAGCTACTCACGGGGGGTGCAGCAGTACGGGTTCCGCGATCTCAACCTGGTGGCGACGCCGCGGTTCACGCTCCCTGACGAAGCTGATCGCCCGGTCTATGTGCCCGCCGATTCGATCGTCGCAACGACGGGCGCGCTCACCTCGCTGGACTCCCGCGTGCATCCGCAGTTCGGCCAGGTGACCGCGATCGGCTCGGACCTCCAGTCGGATACCAGACAGCTCGCGGTCGCCGTGAGCCGCCTGCCGCCGCGCGGTGCGGCCTTGCAGATGTCGTACATCTTCACCCGGGCGCGTGACCAGTCGTCGTTTTCCTGCTGCGCCGTCAGCCAGGGATTCGCGGCGCCGACCACCGCCGGTGACCCCAACGCGCGCGAGTGGGCGACGAGCGCCCTCGAGCGGCGGCACTCCCTGCTCGCCACCGTCACGTATCCCGTGAGTGGAGCGCTCGAGGTGACCGCCCTCGGCCGGCTCACCTCGGGGGCCCCCTTCACACCGCTCGTCGGCTCCGACATCAACGGGGACGGCGCGCGCAACGATCGGGCGTTCGTGTTCGACCCGGCGACGGCGGCCGACCCCTCCGTCGCGACCGCGATACGCGCGCTGCTCGCGACGGCACCGCCGGCCGTGCGCGACTGCCTGCGGCGCCAGCTCGGACACGTGGCCGGGCGCAATTCCTGCACCGGACCCTGGCAGCCCGCGCTCGACTTCCAGATCAACTGGCGCCCCGCGTACTTCGGACTCGCGCGGCGCCTTACGGTGTCCCTGCTCACGGTCAACTTGCTCGGCGGGGTCGACCTGTGGCTGCACGGGGCGGCCAACCTGCGCGGCTGGGGTTTCGCCGCGGCGCCCGATCCCGTCCTGCTGTACGTCCGCGGCTTCGATCCGGTCGGCGAGCGGTTCGGCTACGGCGTGAACGGGCGGTTCGGGGCGACGGTTGCCGCGAATGGCGGCGTGACGGTGCCGTTCCAGCTCGCCATTCAGGCCCATGTTATCGTCGGCCCCGTTGCCCCGAGCCGCCGCGTCCGCACGCTGCTCGGCGAGCCCGGGGCGCGCGGGGTGGGCGGGGCCGTGCCATCGGATTTCGCCGCGCGACTCGGGCAGATCCTCGCCAACCCGATACCTGCGATCCTCGACTATCGAGACTCGCTCCAGATGACAGCCCACCAGATCGCGCGGCTGCAGGCGATCTCAGACTCGCTCGACGCCGCGACCCGGGACGTGTCCGATTCGCTCATCGCGGAGAGCCGGCGGGCCGGAGAGCATGCCGATCCGACCACGGTGTATGACCGGCTGCGCCCCAAGCTGGCCGAGGGGCGGCGGCGCATCCGCCATGCGCTGGAAGCGGCGCAGGGAGTACTCACGCCCCGCCAGTGGGCCAGGCTCCCCGACGCGGTCAAGACGCCCGCGCCTCGGTAACACCAACACACAGAAGAGCGATCGACGAGTCCTCTACCAATGACCACCTTCTGGCTAGGTGCAGGCGCTGCGGCCGCCGTCGTTCTGGCGGTACTTGGCGTGCTCCAATACGCTCGTTCCGGCTCCAACCTGCTGTTATCGGTGAGGCAATACGAGTTCGAGTTACCCGCGACTGCGCAGCAGGCATTCGCGAAACTCGCCGAGCGCATTTCCCCCTGGAGTGACGAGCCACTGGTTGGAATCGACGACGACCTGGCGGGGGGCGTGGAAGCCGTCCTCAAAGTCTTTGGCATACGTGTCGGGCCGAGGCTCGGAATCTTCTGGAAGATCATGCTCAGGAATCGCGGTCGGGCGCCCGCCGAGGCGGTCGAGTTGCATGTGCCTGAGGCCGTCCAAATTGAGGTGCGGCGCGGCAGCATGGGGGACGGCGTCGCGGAGGAATGGGTGGTCCTCCGGGATCGGGCGGTCATAGGGAAGGTGCGACCGGGTGAATCCGTGAGAGTGCTCGCATGGGGTCCCCGCGTCGCGGAAGAGCCGTCAGTCACTCAATCCAAGGGCAGGGCAGCGGTCCGGGTGCTCAAGATGGTGAGGTCGAGATGGGTGCGGTTAGCGCAGGTTCAATTAGCCCTCCTGGTCGTCATCTTGCTTTACGTCGTGATTCGGCTCACGTGGCTACACTAGCGAAAGCGAGAGTTGAGGCCGGCGCCTCTCCTCAGTCTGCCAGCAGCTCCAGGACGCCCTTGAGATGGGCCGCGTCTCCCGCGCTGAGCGACTGCACGATGGCCCGCTGCTCCTCGGCGAGCGCCCGCATCGCCTTCGCGTAGGCCCGCTCCCCCGCCGGCGTGAGCGCGGCGAGCACGCTGCGGCGGTCGGTCGGGTCGGCGCGCCGGCGGACTAGCCCCTCTTTCTCCAGCCGGTCCACCAGCTGGGTGATGTTGGACCGGACGCAATGCTGCCGCTCGGCCAGCTCGGAGAGCGGCAGCGGTTGCTTCGCTTCGACCAACGGCCGTAGCACTCCCAGCTTCGCGAGAGACAAGGGGCCTACGGCCGCTTCGAGCCGCGCCTCCACGACCCCCGCCGCCTCCAACAGGGAGCGCACCAGCGAGTCTCCGCTGGCCCGCCGCGGCGCGGGCTTGCGCGCACGCTTGTTCACGGCCTCATCATACGGGCCGTTCGTCGTGAGGGTCAAGCGCTGCGGTCGCCGCATCCTGGCTCACGCGCGGGCCGCGCGGCGCCGAGCGTCCAGGCTCAGCGGGCCCGCGCCCAGCTGGGAGATGAGCAGCGCCGCGCCCAGCATGGAGAGGTTCTTCAGGAACATCGCCTGCTGCATCTGGTGCATCATCGGGTCCGCAACGGCCCAGAAGTTGTGGAGCATGAGCGTGACCGGAACGAGGAACAGCACGATGAGCCAGGCGCCGACTCTGGCCCGGTAGCCGAGCAGCACACTCAGGGCACCCGCCAGCGCAATCACGCCCGAGAGTGGCACCAGCAGTCCCGCCGCTGGCACGCCTTGCTGCGCGGCGAAGCCGATCGCCTGGGGCGAGAAGTGAGTGAAGGTCGTGAGGAAGATCGCGCTGTAGAGCACGCGTCCGGCCAGTACGATGTAACGCATAGAGTCACCTTGGTGGTGTGGCTGCACCGCTTGGCCGGCGCCCGAGCTGCGCGCCGGCCAACTGGCGCGCCTCGTCAGAAGGACAGCGTGACGCCGCCCTGCCAGGCGATGTCGTGCTGCGTCTTGTCGAAGCCGTAGCGGTCGAGCTTGTAGACGTTGTCGCGCGCTTCCGCGCGGACGCCCGCCCGGCCGAACCGGTACTCGAGCCCGGCGCCGAAATTGCCGGCGAACTTGGTCCAGGTGTCCGCGGCCTCGAGCTGATGGATGCTGATGGCGCCGGCGCCACCGAGCACGTAGGGCAGGATCCAACCCGAGCCGCTCTTGATGGGATAGCGCAGCACCAGGTCGGCGTCGTAGGTGAACTTGTTGAACTTGCCGCGGCCCACGAGCCCCGCGGCGGTGCCGTCGAGGCTGTCCTGGGCCCAGCCGCCGGTGGCGCGGATGCCGACGTAGTCGGTGATCCAGCCCGTGGCATCGAGCGAGGCAGCCCAGCCCAGCCGCCAGCTGTTCGCGCCGGCCTCATCGGCATCGGCCGCGCCCGACATGCCGCCGAACCCGCCGCCCACGGTCACCTGGTCGAAGACGGGACGGGCGGCGGTTTGCGCGCGCAGCGCCGCCGGCACGAGCGCCGCCAACAGCGCCGCTGTGGCGAGGGAGAGAGAGCGCTTCAGCATAACATCCTCCAAACAGGAAAGGGTGGTTATCGATCATCGCTATACAGTTCATGAATGAACTAGATGCCCGAATAGGTTCCCGCGCGCGACAGGTGGTGGACCTTTTCATTTGTGAACGTTCGGCGCCTGCCCGCTACACGCGCTGCGCCGGTGCCGCAGGCGCGTCGACCGAGTCGCTCGCTATTGCAACACAGCAGAACGCCTCAGCACACTGACCGGGAGGAATGAGGGTTGCAGGCTGAGGCGTCGAGGCGCTTCAACACACGCTGGGTCAGTAGGCCGGTCGTCCTCCCTCAACCTCCAGCGAGGCCCACCATGCATCGCACTACACTCGCAGGTCTGTTCCTTTGCTGCGCCGCCGCTTCACTCTCCGCTTGCGCGTCCGATAAGTCGCCCCCCACGGCCCAGTCTGCGTTCCCTCCGGCTACGCCCGGGGTGTCGATGGCCACGGCGGCGCCCAGCTGCCAGCCGCCCACGCACCCCAGCGGGCTGTTGATCGACAACGTCACGACCCCGCCGGCCTTCGGCGTCGCGGTGCGCGAGGACGGCCTGACGTACTTCACCGAGCTGTTCAACGGCGGCGTCGGCATCACCAGCACTCAGACCCGCACGGTAGACGGCTTCATTCCGACCGGGAGCATCCCCACAGGCCTCGACTTCTCACCCGACGGCAACACTGCGTACGTCACGAACCAGGGCAGCCAGAACGTCGGGGTGATCGACGTCGCGTCCGCCCAGCAAGTGGCCACGATCCCCACGCCCGGGGGAGAAAGCCCGTTCGTGGTGCGCGTCTCCCCCGACGGCAGCCGGCTGTTCATCTCGACCAATACCACTACGGTCTACATCGTGGATACGCAGACCCGCCAGGTCATCGGGAGCGTGCAGGTCGGTTTCGCGCCGAATGGCTTCGCGGTGCACCCCGACGGGCGGATCATCTACGTCAGCGCCTCTTTCGGCGGCTCGGTGACCGAGGTCGACATGTTCACAGGTGCCGTGCTCCGCACGTTCACCGTCGGCGGGATCGCTCAGGACATGGCCGTGACCCGCGATGGACAACGGCTCTATGTGGCCAACGGATCGGGCTTCCTCACCGAGATCGACCTGCAGTCGGGACAGCAGACGGCGACGATCACGCTCGCGGGCGCCGCGTTCGGCATCGGGGTGACGCCCGACGACGGGCAGGCCTACATATCCCTTCCCGATCAGGGACTGGTGCAGGTGTTCAACCTGCAGTCACGCAAGCTGGCCTTCACGGTCGACGTCGGCGGGAGGCCGCGGCGGATCGGGTTCAGCCAGCAGGGCCACATCGGCGCAGTCGCCAACGAAGCCGGCTCGGTGACGTTCGTGCGCTAAGTCCGGACCGGCGCCAGGAAAGCAAGAGGCCCTGTGCGCTTGCGCAGGGCCTTCGCTGCTTGTGCGAGATAGTGGAGCCCCCTACGGTCTCCCCGTCGCCACCGTGAGATCGTCCACCCACATTGTCTGGTCGACCGGCGATCCGTCCCCGATGTACGGCGCGATCATGAACTGATTGAACTTCATGTTGGGATGCGCGCCGGTCCGGAGCAGCACGTTGGTGTGCTCGATCACCAGCTGCCCGTCGAACCAGTAGCGCACGATGCCGTCCGGCACGCCCTTGCCGCCCTGGATCGAGTTGAGCTGGAAATACGCCTCCACCAAGTGCCAGTCGCCCTTGTACCCCGGCCCGGGGTCGGGGAGGAACGACGGCTGCGCCGCGGCGAACTTCTTCTCGTTGTCGAACACACCACCGCCCGAGTTGTAGCACCCGGTCGCATAGCCGTCGGCGTTGCCATTACACCCGGCCGCCGCTCGACTCTCGGTGAGCGCCGTGAGATCCTGCAAGATCCGCGTCTGATCGATGTTGAGCCCATCCTGCAGCTGGAGCACCGGAATGCCGCCGTTCTGGTAGCTGTGCTCGACGTACGTGGTCAGATGGGTGGCCGACGGCCCGATGTACGCGTCATCCTCGTTCGTCAGGAACAGGAACTCGTGCGGGTGGTAGGGCCGGCCCGACCCGACCCAGTTGGCACTGTACTTGACCCAGTAGCTCAGGTACACAGACTCGGTCGCGGTGAACAGGTGCCGGGCCGCACCGCCCCAGGTGGGCGTCGTGGCGCCGAGCGTGAAATGGGCCTCGAGGGCCCGCGTGCTGCCGGGGATGTGCTGAGCTGTGGTGGTGGTCATCGCCACGTTGTCGTACCAGCCGCGCCCACCGAAGGCTTGATCCTCGAACGTCTCTTGCACGAGAATCGTCGCTCCGGGCGGGGGAGGCGGCGGAGGCGGAAGGACTACGGGAGCCGCGCTAGGCTGTTGGCACGAGACGACCGCTACGATGGGGACCAACAGGGTCAGCGTGGGGGACAGCTTGTGACGGTACGCCATGGTTCGCATGCTATGCAGCTGAGCGGCGTGGTGACGTGATCGAGGTCACCGGGCCGAAAATGGCTATCATATTGTCATGAAAGACCAGGTCCGGATCGCCGAGTTGAAGAGCCGGCTCAGTGAATACCTGCGGCGCGTCCGCCGCGGGGCCCGCATCACGGTGCTGGACCGCGATACGCCGGTCGCCCGGCTCGAGCCCGTCGCCCCCGGCCAGCTCCCCTCGTGGTGCGGGAGCCGGCCGCCGACGCCCCCCGGCCGCGCAACGTCCGCCTGCCCGCGCCCCTCAAGCTGCGCCGCGACGTCTTGCGCCTCCTCGCCGAGGAGCGTGGGGAGCGGTGATCGCCTACGTCAATCGTCCGTCGCAACCGCTCCCCGTGAGCCTCGGCACGCTCGACGCCGTCCATCTCGCCACCGCCCTCGAGTGGTCCGAGTCGCGCAACGCACCGCTCGTCATGGCCACGCACGATGCCCAGCTCGCCCTCGCCGCCCGCTCGCTCGGGCTCGCGACCGTCGGCACGTGAGCGATCTCAGAACGATCGCTTCGACCGAATAGCGGATCTCGTTGCCGAGGTCTTGGCGATCTGGCTTGTGCTCGCGGCCCCCCCGATCGCCGCGCCCGCGCAGCAGCGCGACTCCCAGCACATCGTGCGCTCGGCCCGCGAGGCGCAGGCTGAGTTCGAATCGATCCGGCGCCACAACCTGCCCACTCAGTTTGGAGGGGGCGGCTACGACTGCGACGAGCACATCGGCCGGTTCTGCTTCTGGTACGACGACGGCGCCGCGTCGCCCGGGTCCCCACCGCCCGAGCCCGAGCGCATCGGGCGGGCGCGCGACCGGCTGCTCGCGAGGCTCGATACGGCGGCGGCTGCCGCCCCGGGTGACGACTGGATTGCAGGCCAGCGGGTGCGCTACCTGCTGCAAAGCGGCCGCACCGCCGCCGCGCTCGCCGCCGCCCAGGCGTGCGGCGCCGCGCCGTGGTGGTGCGGGGCACTGGTGGGCCTCGCGCAGCACGTCGCAGGGAACTACGCCGCGGCGGACTCCGCGTATCGGACCGCCTTGCGGGACATGCCGCGCGTCGAACGGTGTCGCTGGACCGACGTATCGCTGCTGCTCGACGGCGAGCTGGCCCGGCGCTACCGCCAGCTCTCCTGCGACGAGCGCGGTGCGTTCGAGGAGCGGTTGTGGTGGCTCGCCCAGCCGCTCTACTCGCTCCCCGGCAACGACCGCCGCACCGAGCACCTCGCCCGCGCCACGATGGCCCGCATCGAGCAGGACGCGCGCTCGCCCTTCGGCATGTTCTGGGGTGACGACATGCGCGAGACGCTGTTGCGGTACGGTTGGCCGGCGTACTGGACCCAGCAACCGCCCCGCTCGATCGGCTCGGTTGAGCCGCTGGTCACGAGTCATGAGCCCGAGCCGGCGTTTCATTTCCTGGCGGACGCCCGGGCGTTCGACGATCCGGCAAGCTCGCAAGGGGAGAATTGGACGCCGGTCGCTCACCGCCCCCGCGAGCGCTACGCGCCGGCGTACGCGACCGCATTCGCGCCGCTCGTGCACCAGGTGGCCCTGTTCCGGCGCGGCGATTCGTGCCTGGTCGTCGCCGCTTATGACGTGAGCGAAGACACCCTGTTCGCGGGGACGGCTCGCGACGTGGCGCTCGTGCTCGCCCGCGACGAACGGAGCGTACCGGTGATCGAGCGCCGTCCGGACGCGGGCGCCTCGGACGTCATCGTCGCCAAAGTGGACGGGGGGCCCCAGCTCTTGAGCTTGGAGCTGGTCGCCGCCGCTCGGCGACACGTCGCCCGGGCGCGCTACGGCGTGCGCCCCCACGACGCCCTGGCCGGGTTCTCCGTCTCCGACGTCCTGCTGTTCGATCCTCCCGACACCCTGCCCACGGAGCTCGCGGCGGTGCTCCCCTACGTGCGGGGCTCGACGGTCGTGCGGGGGAGCGCGCGTGTGGGGCTGTTCTGGGAGGTCGCCGGGCTCGACTCGGCCGAAGCCACGACCACCGTGGTCACGGTGCTGCCGGTCGGCACGGGGTGGCTGCGCCGCGCCGCGCAGTCGCTGCACATCGCGGGACGGCGCGCCTCCGTGCGGCTCGAGTGGCAGGAGCTGCCCCAGCTTCGCGGCGCCGTGGCCGGCCGGCCGCTGGCGGTCGACCTGTCGGGCCTCTCGCCTGGGCGCTACCGCATCGAGATCGCCGTGCACGGCGCGAGCGGGCGCCGGGCGGTCGCGACGCGGGAGATCGAGGTCGCGGGGCGGTGAAAACGCCGGCCACGGGTTATCATGTGCACGCATGAAGCTGCCGATCCTCGTGTACCACAAGATCGACCGCATTCCGCCGGGCTCACGCTACCCGAAGAACTACGTGACGCCCGAGCAGTTTGCGGCGCAGCTCGTGTTCCTCGCGCGCCACCGCTACAGGAGCGTCAGCTTCGCTGACTACCTCGCTTATCGCCGCGGTGAGCGCGTCCTGCCCCCGCGCGCCATCATCATCAGCTTCGACGACGGGTACCGCTCGAACCGCACCATCGCGCTCCCGCTGCTGCGCCAGTACGGCTTCGGCGCCACGATTTTCCTCGTGGCGGCCTACGTGGGAAAGACCAACGCCTGGGATCGAGACGAGATCCAAGAGCCGCTGCTCGACGTTGCTGACATCCGGGCGCTGCAGGCGGAGGGGGGGATCGAGTTCGGCTCGCATACGGCGACGCACCCCCGCCTGACGAGGCTACCGCCGGTCGAAGCGCAGCGCGAGCTGCGCACCTCGCGCGAGCAGCTGGGCGCGCTCCTGGGAAAGCCCGTGACCGTGCTGGGCTACCCGTACGGCGACTACAACAGTCAGACGCTTCAATTGGCTCGCGACGCGGGTTACGAGGCCGGGGTCATCATGCGGCGTCGCATGAACACCGACGCGACGGATCTGCTCGAGCTGCGGCGTATCCCAGTCACCTGCCTCACCTCGCCCGGACGGTTCGCGTGGGATTTGTTCAGGCTGCGGTGGTTTCATGGGTCGTGAACGGCGGGGACACCAAGTGTGCGCGTAGCGCTGCTGACGTCGGCGCGGACGTGGCGCGGTTCGGGGACGAGTCTCGCCAACATCGCTCGCGGGCTGGCCGGACACGGACACACCGTCGAACTGCTCGCCACGACGCCGGCCGTGACCGCCGGTTTCGCCGCGCAGGGGCTTGCGGTGCGCGAGCTGTCGATCCGCGACACGGGTCTCCGGGAGGCTCGCATTCTGCTGAGCGCGCTGCGGGAGCTCCAGAGCGATGTGGTGCTGGCCGAGAAGCCGCGCGATCTCCGGCTGGGCGCGCTCGCGTCGCTGGCGCGGCGCTTCACGCTGGTGTATCGCCACAACGTCGGCCAGGCGACGCCGCCGCACGACGCGGTCGTGAGGCTCGCGTACCGGCGCGTGGCCCTGACCGTCTTCCTCACACGTGCGGCCGCAGCGCAGGCGCGCTCGGTGGCGCCGTTTATGGTGCGGCGACCAGCACGAGTGATCTACGAGGCCGTGGATACGGAGCGGTTCCGGCCCGACGCGGCCGCGGGACGCGAGTTCCGTGAGCGGCACGGCCTGGGCGACCGCCCGTTCCTGCTCGCGGTGGGCGCGCTCGAGCGCGAGAAGCGCTATGACTGGCTGCTCGACGCGCTCGCTCGGCTCGGGCCGCACGGGCCGCCGCTCCTGGTGTGTGGCGAGGGCGGGTTCGCCGGGTTGATCCGCGACCAAGCGGCGCGGCTCGGGCTCGACGTCCGCTTGCTGGGGTTCCTGGCGCCGGTCGAGCTGGCGACGGCGTACAACGCGGCCACGTGCGTGGTCCACGCCTGCCCGGTGGAGACGTTCGGGCTCGCGCTCGCCGAGGCGATGGCGTGTGGCCGTCCGGTCGTGGCCGTGGCCGGCGCGGCGCTCGGCGAAGTGCTGGGCGACGCCGGCGTCCTCACCGGAGACGATCCGGAGCAGTACGCGCTGGCGCTCGCCGAGCTGCTCGCCGATCCGCCGCGCCGCAGCGCCCTCGGCAGCGCGGCGCGGCGGCGGGCGGTGGAGCTGTTCTCGCTCGAGCGGATGGGCCGCGAGTATGCCGCAGCGCTCGAGGAGGCGAAAAACGCTAGCTGACGGCCGGCGCCTCCAAGGGCGTCGCAGGGACGGACGAAACGATGACGCTCTCACCCAGCGCCGTCCCCGACCCAGCGATCGCCCCCTGCTCACCGAAGTATGCCTCTTCGCCGTGCTCGCTCAGGTCGAGGCCCCGCAGCTGGGCGCGCACATCGGCTTTGACGCCGACCGTGGCCTTGACGATCATCATGATCACGGCCGTCCCCGTCGCGGCCAGCACGACAGTCGCCAGCACCGCGAGCAGCTGAATCCCCATCTGCGCGAAGTTGCCGGCCAGCCAGCCGTCGCCGCCCGCCGGGTTGGCCAGCTTCGTCGCGAACACGCCGGTCAGCATCGCTCCAGCCATTCCCGCGAGCCCGTGGCAGGAGAACACGTCGAGCGAGTCATCGAGCCGCGTTTTCGCGCGGATTTGGATCGCGGTGTAGCTCACCAGCGCGCTCAGCGCTCCGACCGCGAGGGAGGCAGGCGCCGTGATGTATCCCGCCGCGGGGGTGATGCCCACGAGCCCGACGACGAGGCCGGTTGCGGCTCCGACCGCCGTCACCTTGCCGGACCGGGCCAGATCCAGGCACGCCCAGGTGACGAGCGCCATGGCGGCCGCGGTGTTGGTGTTGGTGAACGCGAGCGCGGCGAGGCCGTTGGCGGCAAGGGCAGAGCCGGCGTTGAAGCCGAACCATCCGAACCATAAGAGCCCGGCGCCGAGCAGTACGAGCGGCACGTTGTGCGGGACAATGGCGGTGCGCTTGAAGTCGCGGCGCGGGCCCAGCATGCGCGCCGCGACCAGCGCCGACACGCCGGCGCTGATGTGCACCACCGTGCCGCCCGCGAAGTCGAGCGCCCCCAGCTTCTGTAGCCACCCTCCCGCGCCCCACACCCAGTGGGCGAGCGGGTCGTAGATGAACGTCGCCCACAGCAGCAGGAACACGACGTAGGCGCGGAACCGCATCCGCTCCACGATCGCCCCCGAGATCAGCGCCGGCGTAATGATCGCGAACATCAGCTGGAACATCGCGTGCGCCTGCAACGGGATCGTGGCCGCGTACGCGGGGTCGGGATCCCCTCCCACACCGCGGAAGCCCAGCCAGGCGAGGCCGCCCCACAAGGGCGAGCCGTGCCCGAACGCGATCGAGTAGCCGACAAGGACCCACTGCACGCTGATGAGACCGAGCGCGACGACGCTCATCATCATGGTGTTGAGGGCGTTCTTGGGCCGCACCAGCCCGCCGTAGAAGAACGCCAGGCCGACGGTCATCACCATCACGAGCGCCGTGGAGGCGAGCACCCAGGCGGTGTCGCCCGCCGAGATGGCCGCAGCGTCGATCGCGAGTAAGGGCAGTCTCATGTTTCCTCCCCGGCAGTCGCGCCGGCATGCTGGGCCGTCTCGAGCGCGGCACGCTGGACTGCGTCCGCGTTCACCGCGGTGAGCGCCGCGTTGTCGAGCTCGCCGGTGCGAATCCGGATCACGCGCTCGATCGGCTGCACGAAGATCTTGCCGTCGCCGACTTCACCGGTGCGCGCGGACGACAGGATCGCCTTGATGCACGGCTCCACGAAGGGCTCGGAGCAGACCATCTCGATCTTCACCTTTTCCTGGAATTCCATGACGATGGTGGTGCCACGATACTGCTCGACGATCTCCTGCTCGCCCCCGTGGCCGCTGACGCGGGTCAGCGTGATCCCGGTGACGCCGGCCCGAAACAACGCCGCCTTGACCTCTGGGAGGCGCTCGGGCCGCACGATAGTGGTGATGAGTTTCATGGGTCGAAGCTAGCGCGCCCCTTTCTCACCGTCAATCGATTTTTGCATTTGATGCACGATTTCACCGACAGTGCAGCCGGTACCGTGCATAGCAATCGGTGTGCCGCCGGGGAGAATGTGCCGTCTGAGTCCCACATGCGCAACAGCACATTTTGGTGCCCGGCGCCCGTCAGGCGCCCCGGCCGCGCACCTGACACCACGAGGGGACAGTGCGGCGGCGCCGCTCCTGCTGCGCCAATGCGGCACAGAATTCGCCCCCGGCGGGGTGGCAGCCGTCGCTAGCCGCTAACACCTGATCTCACAGGGGGTTTCCATGCGTATCGTGGCGCGCGTCATCGCGCTTGGGGGCGCGCTCTTGGCCGTCGCACCCGCGGCCCGGGCCCAGTATCCGCAGCGGCGCGAAGGGTTCTGGATCGGCTTCGGGCTGGGCTACGGCTCAGCCAACATCACCTGCGACAGCTGTGGCAGCGGCCCGCGCACCGGCGGTGTCACGGCGTTTCTCAAGCTGGGTGGAACGCCCAGCCGCAACCTGCTCATCGGCGGGGCGATCAACGGCTGGTCGCACACGAGCGGCGGGGCTACGGAGACGATCGGTAATGTCACCGCGTCCCTCTACTATTATCCCGTCGCGGCCAGCGGCCTCTTCTTGACCGGTGGGTTGGGCTTTTCGACCTACAACGTGGACACGAGCCCGTCGATAACAGGGACAGGTTGGGGGTTCACGGCGGGGGTCGGGTACGACGTCCGGGTCGGCCGCAACGTCTCACTCACGCCGGTGGCGAACTTCGTCTACGGCGGGGTCGGTGAGCTCGGGCTGTCGGGGGGTGGAGGGACGTTCGCGACCGGTTGGAAGCAGAACGTAGTCGACTTCGGACTGGGCGTCACGTTCCACTGATCGATTAAAGAGCCCGCGCGCTCCCCCCCGGTGCTGCGTATCCGCTACACGCGGTGCCCGGGTCCGCTTGGCGTTCAGTCGGCATCGGTCTTGCCCTTCCTGCCGCTCGCTCCATCACACCACCTAGGAGGGGACGCATGAGACGCTCCGTTCTGGTCGCCCTGCTGGCGCTCGCCGGTGCGTGCCGGGAACGACCCGAGGTGGCCGGGCCGCAACCCGCGGCGCCGCGCCTGCAGGCCAATGTGCTGGATCCCACCTTGGCGGCCGCACTCGCGACCGCGACGCCGACCGCAAGCCTGGAGGTAATCGTCAATTACGACGAAGCGCTCACCACGCGCGATGCCGTGAGCAACGCGATGCTCGACCTCGGCGCGGGTGTGGTACAGTTCAGGAACCTCGCCCTGGTCGCGGGCGTCGCGACCCCGGCGCAGGTCAACGCCATCGCCGCGCTGCCGGGAGTCCAGTCGGTGTACTTGAACAGACAACTACAGTACTACGGGCGTGGCGGCGGTCTCTACGCCCTGCTGCTGCACGAGAGCGTGCCGACGATTCGGGCGGACGCGGTGCAGGCGATGGGCATCACCGGGAAGGGCATCGGCATCGCGATCCTCGACTCAGGGATCGACGGCCTCTACAACCCCGACCTGCACTACCCCGACAAGACTGTCCAGAACATCAAGGTCATCTTCAACTTGAGCGACGTCGTCACGTTCAAGGGGCCGGCCCCGAAGCCGCTCAAGCAGGGCGCGGACCTGTTCGTCGAGAACCTCCCCAACAGCGAGACGTCGGTGGGCCACGGCACCCACGTCGCCGGGATCACGGCGGGCCTGGGCACCGCGTCCGCCGGCTACTATACCGGCGTCGCCCCGGGGGCAAAGCTCGTGGGTCTCGGCACGGGGGACATCCTGTTCATCTTCTGGGCGCTCGCCGGATTCGATTACATCCTCGACCACCAGCAGGCTTACAACATCAAGGTCGTGAACAACTCCTGGGGCACGAGCGGCGCCTTCGATCCCAAGGATCCGATCAACAAGGCGTCCAAGACCGTGCACGACCACGGCATCACCGTGGTGTTCGCCGCGGGCAACGACGGGCCGGATCAGAACACCTTGAACCCCTACAGCGTGGCGCCCTGGGTGATCGGGGTGGCGGCGGGGTGCAAGCTCGTGAGCCCCGACCCGACGAACTCGGCGATTCACTGCGACGATCCCACCGGTCAGAATCGGGCACCGATCCTCGCCGATTTCTCGTCGCGCGGCATCCCCAACGACCCGATGTACCACCCCGACATCACCGCCCCCGGCGTGCACATTGTCTCGACGCGCGCATCCACCGGGACGGTGCTCAACGGGTCCGACGCCAACCACGACCTGAACCTCACCAGCACCTGCGCCATCAGCCTGGCCAACGAGCCGTACTATACCTGCGCGTCCGGCACCTCGATGGCGACGCCGCACGTCGTGGGCGTCGTGGCGTTGATGCAGGAGGCTGCGGGGGGGACCCTCAAGCCGGATCAAGTGCGGGACGCCATCGTAGGCACGGCGCGGCCGCTGCCGGGGTTCGCCCTGTGGGAGGTGGGCGCCGGCTACCTGGACGCGTTAGGGGCGGTGAATGCCGTAAAGCGCTAGCTCGCCGCACGCCGTCGCGGTGCGGAAAGCCGGGGCCCACCATCCGGGCCCCGGCTTTCATTATCTTGGCCGTTCATGATCGTCCTGCTCGCCCCGCTCGTGGCGCAGGTGGTGAGGGAACCGCGAGGTCCGCGCCGGGATGGTTCCCACGCTGAAGCGTGGGCTCGGCGAACCACTGTGCTAAAGCACACCACGCTTCAGCGTTGTGCCCCGCCGAGCCCATCCTTCAGGATGGGAAACACCGATGCCCGACGCTCTTTCAGCCCTGTGCTCGCACTCCTTGCGATCCCAGCCCTGCTCGCGGCCCAGCTGCCCCAGGCGGACGAGGCATTCCGCCGCGGCGAGTACGGAGCGGCGCGCGCGGGATACGAGCAGGTCCTCACCGCCGACTCGCTGAACCAGCGCGCGCTGTTTCGGCTCGCCATTCTGGACAGTTGGGACGGCAAGGTGGCGCGCTCGCTGCAGCGCTTCGGCCGGCTGCGCCGGCTCGACCCGAAGGACGAAGACGTCATGGTCGCCCAGGCGCAGGTACTGGCGTGGGCGGGACACACCGAAGCGTCCCTCATCCTGTACGACTCCGTGCTGTCACGCTCCACCGGGCGGGTTGACGCGCTTGCCGGGCGGGCTCGCGTGGTCGCCTGGCGGGGCGACCTCGAGCGGGCGGAGCGGCTGTGGCGGGCGGCGCTTGCCGCGCACCCCGACGCGGCCGAGCTGCTGATCGGGCTCGCGCAGACGCTCTACTG
>WNFX01001728.1_pt1 | contig 22324 bp, 25 predicted proteins | sample 5400111 | NCBI WGS metagenome assembly WNFX01 (sample SAMN13153363, study PRJNA577476) | soil metagenome | isolation source: 40 cm soil or saprolite under grassland replicate 1 | place: USA:California | collected 2016-06-15 | reverse complement strand
TAGACCAGAAAACATGAAAGATGTAATTCGTTTAAGATAACTTTGAATCCAAATTTTTCGCTTCTAAAAGTACCATATTATGACGATCGGAGATACCTATGATACCTATGGTAACTGATTTGTGCTGCAAATTCAACCATTTGTGGCAGCCAAAAAGAATAACAAGAGAGAAAATCCTCTTCTATAGTTGTGCTATTCATTCCCCGTGGATTGCTAGAAGTTCCATGATGAATAGAGGTACCTTCAGTAGCAGCTGCTTCCTCTTTGGAAACCGTTAATCAAGGTCATGCTAATTCAAGCCAACCGGGACTTATAGTAGGCACTTACCCTGTCGGAGTAGCTGTAAATCCAGTTACCAAGAAGATCTATGTCACAGATGAATTCTCTAACACGGTATCTGTTATAAGTGGTACTAGTAACACAGTAGAAAGTACTATTACTGTGGGTAATTTTCCTTATGGGGTAGCCATCAATCCGTTTGATAGTAGAGTTTATGTTACTAACAGAGGCTCAAATACTGTCTCTGTTATTGACGGTTCAACAAACACAAAACTGCATAATATAACAGTGCAGAATTCACCAGTAGGTATTGCTCTCAATCCTTCAGCTAATTGGATTTATGTAACGAATATCAATTCTAATACTGTCTCTATTATTGATGGTATTACTGACAAGGTAATAGCCAATATTACTGTAGGAAAGATTCCATATGGTGTAGCTGTTAATCCAATTACCAAAAAAGTATATGTTACAAATATAGGCTCAAATACTGTCTGTTATTGACGGTTTGAAAAATAAAGTAACAGCCAATATTACCGTCGGTAAAAATCCAGTAGGCATAGCTGTTAACCCTACTACCAACAAAGCAATAAGCAGAGAATCCGAGTCTTGGCGGATCTTATAAGATCCACGATCCGATCTTAAGTATGCCCATTACTGCTAAATTTCCTCTTATTGCAAGTCTAGTAGCAGTTAATGACCTTTCAAATATGATATACGTTACAAATACAGGCTCTGATACAGTGTCTATTATAGATGGGAATATAGATAGTATAGTAGTAAAAGTGAGTTTTAATATTAATCCTCCTAACTCAGGAGACATACAATGTAATGGACAACAAATTATTCCAAACACATATTTTCTGTATAGGAATGGTACAAATCTAACATGTACTGCAAACGCTGATCGTGGTTACATATTTAGCTCATAGTCCAACATACTCTACAGTTTGAACAATCCCTTAAGTTTCAATCTGTCCCAGTACGGAGGAACGTTAACTGCCAACTTTAAACCGACACTTTCATTAGAGCAATATTTAGCAATAATACTTGCTCCAATTTCTATCGTATCGATAACTGTGGGTTGGATTCTTAGAAACATTCAGCGAAGACATCTTGACAAATATATGACAATAATTGACACTGTCTATGAAGGTCTAGATCAGAATAACAAACAGTCCAGTAAGGAATGCTTGTTACACTTGCAGCTAGTCAGGAAAGAGATTTCACAATTATTTAAAAAAGGAAAGATAAGCGATGCATATTATAATATTTTGGATAAAAAAATTTCTGAATATATAGAAAAGGTCAATAGGATGTAGAACTCTAAGTGTTTATGAAAATATCCTCCGGATTGAACTCCGTCGTTTTTAGATTAGTTGAACCCATCTGATAATTTTCTTCAATTTAATCTAAGTCTTTCTCTTAACTCGAATCTACATTAAATTTACAGAAAGAGGAATTATTACCTCATGGCATCAACATCGACTTTTACTGAAGTTTTTACAATCTTAGCGACATATTCATCAATATCAAGAATTTTGGCTAAATCTGATGTTGGTGTGTTTAGCAGTAATCTCAGCGTGACCCACTTCCTGCAAATCAAAGAAAATGACCTTCTTGTTTATTAGGCGGAAGGATCCATCATCAATTGCATTTTTTTTCCTCACTAAAAAAGGTGGAGTGGTCTAGTAGTAACATATTACCGTTGGCCCAAACAACTATTGTACAGCAGCCTGGGTGATTCTATTGAATTCCTGTTCTGTTGTTTTCATAAAACCATCTTTTACAAAACCTTTTGCAAATATATCGTCTGAATACATTTCAAAATGCACTCTTGTTGGTATCTCTTTCTCCATTTCTGTCATGAACAATATGCAAAAATAAAATAGCCTAATTCATTTCCCCTCTTCGAGCACTGATAACACATTGCCGGCGGGGTCCTTAAACCACGCGATCTTTGGACCTTCGTCGCTGAGAGAAACACCCTTTTTGTCTGTCTTAACGCTGCCCTCACTGTAGATCTCGAAACGCACGCCACGCTTGGTAAGGTCGTCCATAGCCTGCTCGAGGTTGTCTACAGGAAAATTAAGGATGGTAAACGTTGCTGGAGTATGATTGGCTTTGGGATAGATCAAGATTTTCGTCCCGCCAGAGATATGGAGCTCCAACAGACCATACGATTCGGAAACTTCCAGCCCGAGTGTCTGCCCATAGAACTTCTTCGCTTTTTGCACGTCGTTTACCGAAAAACCGGAAAATGCTCTCGTGTCTTTGAACATTGATTCATTCCCCTTTTTCCCTATGACTGGTATGCTACTCACTTAGCGCTCTCATTAGATTCCCATATAGCGAAACTGTTGTTTTCTGTATCGACGCAAAGTGCGAAATAACCCATTCCAGGTACTGCCTTTTTAGGAGAAACTACTTTACCTCCGAGCTTCTCCACTTTAGACTTGTATTCGTCTACTGATTTTACGTTTATATAATTAGTTACTTGTTGCGCTGGCATTTGTCTTTTCATCATTCCGCCACCTAACGCTTTGTTTCCTTTATCATCTGTTGTTGTCACCATCCAATATTCCATTGGCTGACCTGCTGCTGAGGTCATCTGACTATCATCTGTACCAGGCCATTTTTCTATTTTCCATCCAAACAGATCGGTATAGAATTTCTTTGTTCTTTCGATATCGTCTGAAGGTATTTCAAAATGCACTATTGTTGGCATACGCTAATATCTTCTCCTTAATTCGTTAATATCTTTGTTTTCAAGTGAGTTAAAGCCAAGAAGGCTTTTTGTAGTTCTTTTGTTTTCCATGTGTCAATTCAGAACCCTGGGGTAGATAAGATCTCCTGAACACTGATGTTTTAAGCTTCAACACAGTCGTTGAATATGTCAAGTCTCTTGTAGAAATTGGTGTACGTCAGCATTTTTGTCCGTAGAGTTAGACGGAACCTTTTTAATACACGCATCCGGCCCATTAATAGAGACGGAAGGGAAAGGAACTGAGCTCTTATCAGACTCCGTATAGATAATGGCTGGATTTCCTAAGTTGGGGCAGTATTGCTTGTCTTTCCTGGTGAGGATGTAGTTTGCACAGCAGCGGCGGCAGGCGTCACTACCGGTGGGGAAATAAAAAATCCAATTACAAGGGCAGAAGCGATTGAAGTCACTAACACAGTTGTACTGATTTGCATTCGTCTCATTGCTGTTAACTTTCCTGTCATTATAGAATAGGTGCATAGGCAGCAGATTAAGTTAAATTGGTAGAATGATTCCATCATTTAAGGTACAAATAAATGTGCGGTAAAGCAATTCTTATCAACCGTTTTTGCTTTGCCCGACCTCGATGATATAGCCATCAGGGTCACGCATGTAGCAGCGAATTTCGAATCGATGGTCCTTTGGCTCGGTGAGGAATTCGGCCCCTCTCTTTCGCCACTCCTCGTAACAAGACAGAATGTCTACGACACGAATATTCATGAAGTTGCTAGCCTCACTAGGGTTCTGAGGCGTGCGTAGAGTCACGGTTGGCTTATCTTCAGTTGGGCCGCCACCTACGTTTAAAATAATCCAGCTGTTAGCAATTTGGATGATGGTGGGTTCGCCTTCACGGACAACATTCCCTCCGAGAATCCTAAGATAAAACTCTGCCGATCGTTTCACATCAGATACGGTCAGGAAGTGTGTGAGGATAAAACCTTCTTTAGGAGGGATTTGATATTCTCCTCTTTTGATTATGGTTGGGGCTTCTTCTTTCTTCGTATTAGTGTTTCGCATTTGTTATCGATCTGTATTATCAGTAAGAGCCTACCTATTCAATCGATAAAAAATAGTAGCAACTGTTCCATACACGTCCAGCTGAGATAAGCTAAAACGATCGTACCTCAGATTTCTTTCCTTGATAGTGGCTACTTCTTACTTTTAGTATTCTTCCTTTTTGTATTCTTACTTTTAGTAATCTTCTTTTTAGCAGAAGCAGTTTTCTTCTTACTCAATAATAGTCTTATCTTCTGACCCTCCTTCTGAATTTGCGATACTTGTTTTTGTAATTGTTTAAGCTGGGAAGGCATTTGTTTGATGAATTCGGTTCGTCCCTCCACTAATTTTAGCTGCTTTTGTAGCGGTTGAACCATCTGTCCTATTTTACCCATTTGAATTGTTTGTTTCTCTAGTAACCTAGCGATGGTTGCTAGTCTAATTGCCTTTGGAGTAGTAGAAGGTTTTTTTCCACCCTCTCCTTTTTCTTGTTGCCGCTGCAGCACCTCTGTTTCATGACCTTCAGCTACTGCTAGATGTTGCTGTTCCTTAGGGTGGACTTCTACAGGTAGCTCTTTGTGTTCTTCCAAATTCGCTGGGAAGTTGCTTTCATCTGACATAATCTAACCTAGAATAGTAAACCAAGGATGTTGTTCTTAAGTATTCAGAGGAAAATATCGCAGGATTAGATCTCGGTCCGGCTATTTAGATGTCTATAAGCAGCATTTATGATTTATCATGAATCCCGCCTATGAGGGTAAATTAATGTCTTCTAACAATGAATTTGTATGTTTGAATATCTGATATACCCAGTAATTGGGTTTGTAGGGACTCTATTGGCACTCGAGGTAGGATGGCACTTTACGGCATGTGGTACACGGGACAAGTCCATGAAGTCTTGTATGTTTAAGCAAGTAAAGTTAGCTCTGACTGTATAGCAGACAAAGGATCTTGCGAAAGCAAACGAAGAGCTGAAACAGGCAAGCCGATTAAAAGACGATTTCATTAATGTAGCAGCCCACGAATTGCGTAATCCTGTACAACCAATACTTGGCCTAGCCCAAATTCTTCGCTCAAGAAAAATGCGAGGAGCTGACAGTCATAATAAGAGCATTATGAGGGAAGAAGAATACAAATACCTCGATATCATCCTAAAAAATGCAAAGAAATTGCTTCTTCTCGAAGACGATATTTTGGATGTCGCTAGAATCGAAGACTAGTCATTAAGGCTCAATATTGAGGAGTCTAATCAAGATGAAGTAATATCCCTCGTTGTCCAACACACTAGAGATCAAATAGACATACGGGGAATTATTTTCTTAGTATGCGCAGACAAGGCAAGATTAGCCCAAGTCATTTCCGATTTATTAAGCAACAGCATTAAATTTACCAAAGAAGGAATTATATGTGTCAATTTGGAAAAGAAAGAGAATCAAGCCCTTGCAACTGTTAAAGATACCGGTCAGGGAATAGACGCTGAAATTTTGCCAAAACTATTTTCAAGGTTTGCTACAAAATCTGAGCGAGGAGTAGGATTAGGACTCTATCTGTAAAACTATTGTCGAGGCCCACGGTGGGAAGATATGGGCAGAGAGTAATCCAGATGGCAAAGGTGCTATTTTTAGCTTCAGCCTTCCTTTTGTTGGTCGAACAGACTCGTCCTATGAAGAAGGTGTCTTCTATGCTAGATAAAGAGCGCAGTCCCAGAACTAATATTGTCATATTAGCTGTTATTGTAAGTATCGCATTGGTACTATCGATATTCTCATATCAATATTCTATTCTCAATTCTAACAAAATAGTTGATATTGCTTCACAGGAAGTGAGATCAAATACTAAAATCGAAGTACACGACATTTCACTGATATTAGCAAATAAATTACAAACTGTCGGCGCTCTTTTACAAACACTTGCGGAATCTCCTGCTTTACACAATAATGAATACAAAAGAGCAGACATTGTCATAAACAGTAGGCAGCACTCCTCAAGTGATCTGACAGATTTTTATATGTGGTTAGATAAAAATGGCAAAATAAATTGGATAAGCAATATCAACGAAACTACATATCAAAAATACAAAGGAACAGACCTAAGTTATAGACCATACTTTACTATCCCAAAAGATACTCATACTGCCTATTACAGCAGTCTGATAGAATCAAATGACAAAGTTCCTAGATTATATATATCATATCCTGTAATCAATACGACAGGGACAAGGACAGGTACCGCTAATGGAATTCTCACTGGTGTTGTGGTTACTTCAGTCAGACTCCAAACCTTAGGCAACTTTTTGAGTAATCAATTATTTCCACAATTTAATAGTACTATAGGATTGCTGGACAGAAATGGAATAATTCTTTATGCTACGAATGCCCAACAATATGTAGGTCAATACATTTTTGGAGATAAATTTCAATCTGTACTCTCAACTTCGTTACACCCTCCTGAATCCAAGAATCTCTTAAACAATCTTATAAAAAGCTCATTACAAGGGTATACCGGTTCAGGAGATATTCTCATTAATGGTAAAATGAATACTATAGCATATCAACCTGTATTAGTTAGTGGGAAGAATTTTCTGACTTTGTACATTAGCGCACAACACAACCTTGCAAGTGATGTAACTGCATTAATTGATCAGCAGAGATACTTTACGATATTAGTGGTGGGAATAATAGGAGCAGTAGCAATTATCATTTCAGTTTTGGTTTTTTCATGGAATAAAAGATTGAATACTATTGTGAATACAAGAACATCAGAACTGAAGAAATCGAATGATTCTCTGGCAGAATCAAACAAGCAGCTTGCATTAGCTAACGAACAGCTAAAAGTTCATGATAAAATGCAGCAAGAGTTTATCAATATAGCAAGTCACGAGATGAAGACTCCTACTCAAGCTATTCTTGGATATTCTAAGTTAATTCAGCGACATCCTGAAAGAAGGGAAGAAATGTTAGAGGCGATAGCTAGAAATGCCACTAGGCTTCAGAGGCTTACGAACGATATACTAGATGTTACAAGGATAGAAACACAATCACTAAAACTAAATATAGAGAGAGTCAATCTCAACGAGTTGATATCAGATGTTATAGAAGACCAAATAAACCAGATTGAAAAAACTAACAAAGATATCAAGATATCGCACGAACCACAAGATCAGACTATTGAAGTAGAAGCAGATAAGAATCGTTTAGCTCAAGTCGTTTCTAACCTATTAAGTAATGCCATTAAGTTTACCGAGAAAGGTACCATAAGAGTTACAGAAGAAGTAAAGGATGGCAAGGCTTTGGTTAACATAAAGGACACGGGTCAAGGCATAGATACCGAAATATTTCAGAGGTTGTTTTTGAAATTTGCTGCCAAATCTGAAACGGGTACTGGCTTGGGTTTGTTTATTTCTAAAAGCATTGTGGAAGCTCATGGAGGCAAGATATGGGCTGAGAATAATAGCAGTTCTGATGGAAAGAAAGGAGCAGTCTTTACGTTTAGTATACCTGTGAGCAAAGCAACAAACCAAGGGGAGAAGGCAAGGTGAACAATAATAACAACAGTCTACACAATAAAATATTGCTTGTAGACGATGAACCTGATATTACAACGGTTTTCGCTCTTGGTCTTGAGGATCATGGTTTCAAAGTTGATGTGTTCAATGATCCTCTTCAAGCATTGTCAGATTTCAAGAAGGGCTCATATGATCTTGTGCTCATTGATTATAAAATGCCAAATATGAATGGCTTTGAGTTACACAGGGAAATAAGGAAAATTGATGAAAAGGTTAAGGTGTGTTTTATCACAGCGTTTGAAGTATATTATGACGAGCTCAAAAAGAAATTTCAGAACAGTTTGAATGCATCATCACGGCAACAACATCGACAAGAAGAAGATGTAAAATGCTTTATTCAAAAACCCATTGATATAGACGAGTTAATAAAACGAATAAAGCAAGAGTTGAATTCATAAGCCGTTGGCATCCAAACGTCCACAGTGTTTTACGTCAATTTTAATTACTATTACTGCTATTTGTTAATGCTTTTTGTACTTCTTTGGCAAGGTTAATGTCTCGTTTGATTATAACATCAACATCAAAGGATTTTAGGGAAAGTACTCATTTTTTGAAGGTACGGTGTACAGTAGAGATAACATCCTATCACACAATATTAAAAACTAACTGTAGTACATGGAATTACAAAAATGAATTATAAAGTGAGAATATTAAGCGAGTCTATAAAATTTTATCTTCCTCGAACAGAGGGATATTTAGAAATCATACGTCGTATAGCTCAGGAATATGCTGCCATGTCTCTCATAGAATTTGATGGCTATTTTGAAGGTAAATTTGAACCCACTAAATATATGCGGGTAGAAGTCCATGTTAATGATGTTAAAGAAGACAATTTAATAGAGTTTGCAAATAAGATTCGTATTATGCTTAAACAAAAAAGCCTTGCTTTCGAATTCAATAATCGCCTAATACTTGTAGAAGAGCTTTAGACTATACTGCATTTGTGCTTCTCGGCTACAAGTTTATTGTAAGGTGGAGAGATATAAACAGATGGTAGATGTGGACGAAGGCGAAGATCTAGAGGAAAAGAAATTGCTAGGCTCTGGTGGTTATGTTTTTGCCAAACTAACAGAGCAAGAAGAACTCAGAGCCAGTCTTGGAGTGCCTCAAATATTTCTAGGTAGTGTAGGAAGGTTAAATGAAAGCAGATTTTCCAAGTATTATTGCAATAAATGTGGGAAGGAATATCCTGGGTCCGCAGTAATCAATTACGAAAATCCAAACGAGAAATTGGGGGAAGGTGTCATTCTTGTTGAAAAAGGGGAATACAAGTGCAGAATATGTAACAACATAATAGCGCATTACCGTAAGTTCAATAAATAAGAAATAATGGCTTAGATCGAGAGACATGACATTAGAGAAGCTCAAAAAGATAATCGATAATTCCTGGACCACTAGCGGAAGTAGCATCAGTAAAGTACGTTTTATCTAATCCGTTAGCCATTTCTAGTAAAAACATAGTCTTACAACATCCAGGGGGACCGATCAATAGAACATGTGTAGATTCCTCTGCGAAAATACATCGTATCAATAATTTCTTGATATCTTCATATCCATAGATTGAACTAAAGAATCTCTCCTCCTGGCTGATAGTGTGATGATCCATCATTTGATCCAATTTTCTTAAAAGGTGCCGGAAGATCTTCATTCGATGTTATTCCAACCACTTTTTATCTTCTATTCTCAGTTCCAACTCATTATCTTCGCATGAATCCAATTGTAAAACCCACTGACATACTGCCAGTTAGTGGAATACCGAAATTTGACACTGATAAGTCTGTTGGATGGGTGCTGTTAAAACCGGGGATCTGAGTTGTCGCATTTGCAAGAGTCGTAATAACATTCTGTGACCTTTCCTAGAATCGTTTGAGGTTCCCGTATTATTCCCAGAGTAAAAGAGTGCTATTGTATATCTCTATTTTATTCAGAAGGTAAACTAAAAACAAATATAGCTCCTTTGCCTTCGGTGTATTACAAGTGTCATTAACGGCTTATTGTTGTCTTCGTCCCTGGAATTAAAGATGTATTCCCTAGGCTTCTTTTGTTTCTATCATAAGGTGATCTAGTACCAAGCTATTCAATTTCGCCAGCGAAATTGGCTTTCGAATGAATTCGTCTATTCTCGTGGAAGGTAAAACTCTCCTAAATTCCGCCTCGTTAATTTCAAACGCTGTCATTAAAAAGACTTTAACTTCTGGTTTGATTGTTCTAATTTTTTTTACAAATTCAAATCCGTTCATCGGAGGCATTCTAATATCAGAAATAACTAGATCATAATTTTTGATATTTCTCTCAAAATGTTCCAAAGCCAATGCTGGGTGTGTGAATCCATATACATCAAGAGCGCTATGCTTTTCTAGACCTAATTTTAGTATTGAGACTATATCAAAGTCATCATCAACTATCAATATCGATTTGCGACTTGTAGACTCGCCGTCGACTAATTGCATTATGTACATTAGGAGTGAGAAACTATTTATCGATAAGGAATATTATGCACTCAAAAAGTGCGGTTTGATTGTTTTTCATCAAATATATTTCAAAATGTGCATTATAATAATCTGCTTGTAATGCAAGAATTTGCGTGCCATGCAAGCAAGACTTATATCCAACGATTTCTGTATACACTGTGGTCATGCAAAGACTAGACGGTTCTACAAAATCGCCTAATGGTAGCGTAACTTTCAGATTCGATAATAACATTCTTAACCAACTGCGTAGCGAATCTGATCAGAAAAGGATTAGCCTCAATACATTAGCGAGCCAGATATTTCAATCCCATGTAGAATACGATATGTATGCTTCTAAAGCCGGTATGGTCTCGTTTCCCAAATCGTTGTTAGTTAGGATTATGAATAGATTGAGCGACCAAGAAGTAGACCAATTATCAGAACACATAGCAAAGAATGAAATCAAAGATATGACTCTTTTAGCGAGAAATCAGTATAGCTTATCAGCATTTCTAGATATGATTGAATCATGGCTAAGAGTATCAGGATTTGCATACAGACGTGAAGTAACGGATGGTGGTCAAGCCTTCGTAATACAGCATGATATGGGTAAAAGATGGTCCACATATTTTGAGAGATTGTTTGAATACGTTTTTCAGGATCTAGATGAGAAGAAACCCGCCTTCGATATAACTGATAATTCGGTTGCCTTTAGAACGACCTAGGACGATCTTGGGTTATTTTGGTTTTGATTGAACTGATTATGGCGATAACGGCGGAAAAAATGGAAATAGGAAATGGTGGCATGAACTTCGAGAAGAGCGAATAAAAGACATTGAGACTGAGTTGGAAATTTTTCATCAGGCATATTTTGTCCATTTGTTGGTGGAATTGGAGAGCCTGGAGGAAAAAGGAACGCGAATTTCTTAACCCCTGCTTCATTATATAGGGGGAGATATTTTTTGTTCTCCATGGTCCTATTAATTCATCACTAGGATGAAATAGGAATTTTCTAGCATCAATGATAATCTTTATTGATTACTTTTGGAGTGAAGGACCTTTTTAATAAACAAACTGTTTTCAACTATCATATTTATTCCCTACTAAACGTCTATCTAAAATATCTTGGTGCACCACACGTACAGCTTTAACTATTCTTGATGATTGTGTTGTGAATCCACATATGGTTTGGTAGAACTTAAAAGCAGAAAAGAAAAGAAACGAGTTTGTAATCCTAACTGCTTATTAAGTGACTACTGACGAGATTCAAGATTTGAATCTCGCCATGTAGACCAGTAGGTGCTATCATGAAAATCGCAAATAGGAATTTCAGGAGCAATACTGTTATGATTATCGCTATTATGACCAGTATTATTGTCCATAGGGTATTGAGTACCATTTGATTATTTCACCTTGTTCCTTGTTCTTTCTTTTCATCTTTCTTTTTCGTTTTTCTGTACTCTTTATATGTTTCATTTCCATATGAAGATGGACATTCGATATTTTCCTCTGATGCCTTGATATTGCTCATTAGTCAATCTTAGTACTTTATTGAATATATTAGTATCAGGTAGGCAAGTTTCCTCTTCTTCTTCTTCTTTGTAATCTAAACTACCTAAAACAATTAAAATGATAGTTGTAGCTGATATTCGCGCAGAATGTCATCATCAGAATTATGACTTTTCATCTTTATCTATGACCAATTTCATCGTGGAGCGAAAGAAACGATGGGCTTATTACTGTCTACCCTTAAATATCTTATTTGACATAAAAGTACATGAGTTCCACCGATAAAGATGACACTTCGAACGCCTCAGGCGGAGAAACAAGTGCAGATTATATGATTTCTGAAAGCGGAAAGCAGACTGAAGCAACAAAGGGAAAAAAGAGTGTTCTTGATTCTGTTACAGATAAAATAAAAGAAAAAGTAGCAGGAGAGTATTCTGTTACAGATAAAATAAAAGAAAAAGTAGCAGGAGCAGGGAAGTCTATCAAAGAAGGAGCGGCGACTACAGTAGGAATAGACGATGCGGACGATAAAACCAAAGATCTTAATTCAGCTCAGACACGTCAAGGGAAGATAGGAGATGCAGCCTCAGATCCAAAGACTACGGGCCCTACTGAGAATCTCCGTGAAAAAGCTGCGAAAACAATTGATGAGTGAAGATTCAGAAGAGCCTGCTTAAAAGATCCTACATTTTTAAACACAAGAATCACGTCAATAATCGAAAATCTTGTGCATATCATAGGTAGTCCCTGTTGATTTCTAACCCAAGGCTTATAGCTCTCTAACGTATTACTGATACTTTATGGCCAAAATCAGTCTTTCAACTGGTCACATTATGAGCCCATAGGACTATTTTTTTGTTGTCTTTCGTCTGGTCGTTTTATTCTTCTTTTTTCCTTTCCTTGGTTCTATACCTTGCTTGCGTTCTACTGATGCAACATACGCATTCGCTCTTTCTTTTGATATGCCCTTCTTTTCCTGAATTGCAGCAGACGCATCTGAAAATTTCTCGTATTTCTTTTTTCCTAATTTTACTGGCATCCCATGAATGGTGGAACATAATATTTGAATATATTAGAACATTATTCAGATATGTGCAATTTGTGGAAATTCCAGTAATGGCTGACACTTTCCCCCTTTTTTTAGTGTATCCGTATCGGTTATTTAAGATGAATTAGCGGTGTCATTTCATTTATCCCGGCGTGTTCCCCTTCATAATCCGAATTGCCACAGATTCACATTTCTTTGCCCATGGGCAATACTGAAATGATGAGGATTGCAATGCATCCAAAAGACCATGAGCACGCTCTAATTGATCAAAAGGAGATGATACAAGGACTAAAGGACGTAAATTATACTTTCCTGTGGTATAAAGACGTTGAAAGATTGTTTGGCTGAAGCTTGAAAGCTGCCTAGTGTTTACTTTTTGAGTTAAGTGTTAGTTATCTTGATCCTATACCATAGAAGTAGTTGAGCTAGGGTGCAGCATTACTTCCCTTGGGTCGTTGTCCAGATGGTGGTGCGCCTCCACTTAATATTCTGATTTCTTCTGGTGTAGGTTCAGTTTCTCTTTCAAATTTGGCACTTACCAATCCACTTGGTGCAGCTACATATACTGAACTTCCGTCATAGTTATTGATGTATGATTTTGGAATATAATAGTGACGGATTCGCGCTACTCCCTCTCTAACTACGATAAATTCATTCCCTACTAGTTCAATATCTCCTATGTCTACACTATCAGTTGTCTTCACGCGTTTGTGGATTATCTCTTCCCATGGGATGGCGAGTATCTCACCAGATTGCTCTGTTTGAAGATTAACTCCTGATTCCTTTGCCATAAATGGGATCCCATGCAAAAACTGTGGATATGTGGACTCTACTTTACGCTTCTGTTCCATATACTGTTGAGTTTGAAATTCCGATTCCGTTGGTGGACTATCTCTTTCATAAGTATCTTTTATCTCATCTTTTGTAAGTGATGTACGAATGTTTTCACCATCAAATCCTTGAACATAATATTTTGGAATAAAATAGCGTTTTTTATGTACTGAACCTTCTTTTACCTCAACATAACTAGGAGCGATACTTTCAACTTTCCCCACATCTTCGTTGTCACTTGATTTTACTTTTCTGTCAATAATTTTATCCCACGGCATAGCTACTGAGGCCGGGGTTGTTGTTGTTGCTGCTCCTGATGTCCCTGCATAGGCTGGGATATTAGTTTCAAAATCTGGATATTGTTTTGTCACTGTCGTTTTTCTCCGCACATAATCTGGAGTTTCAAAGGTTGCTGCAGGCGGTTCTTTTTCTCCTTCAAATCTCGATTTAACTTCATATTTTGTGAGTGAAACCCAGAGATGATCACCATCGTATCCTTGGATATAATATTTTGGTACATAATAGTAGTTCTTACTTACCGTTCCTTCTTTGGTTTGAATATAATCCCTCGTCACACTTTGAATCTTGCCTAGATCTTTGTCATCACTTGACTTTACTTTCTTATCAATCGCTTTATCCCATGATATAATATCGCTCACAGTTATTCAAATCATAATGTACATCATACAATATATCAGTTGTATTGTAATACGAGATAAGAATTGGCAAAGCCAACAAACCTAATAAAGCTTACAAAACAACAGTTTAATCATTAAAATATAATGTTTTTCACTGATATACTAGTAAATTACCATGACAAGCGACAGTAATAAACCAGGACCGACCACATTATGGAAAAGTCTGAAGGGTAAGAATGTAAAAACTAACGATGGAAAAGATCTGGGTGAAATAAAGGAGGTATCTGAAAACTACTTACACGTGGAAAAGGGAACAATACACAAAGAGAGATTCTGGATTCCAAAATATATTGCTGATGCTTTTGACGGCAAGACACTATGGCTTTTAATGGAAGAAGAAGAATTACGTGGAAAATATCAATATGGTAAAGAGCCGCCTTCAGTAGACCAATACTCAAAAGACTTTGAGAGTTTTAAGGGAACACGATACGGACAAAATGCTAATTATACAGCAGATTTTGACGAAAATATTCGAGTCGTTGAAAATTATAAGAATATTAGGGATTTAAAATAAAGTAGGAGTAAGACACTCCAATACGCCTCCGCTGGTTCAAGCAACCTCTTACAAAGTACTATCTATAATACATCTAAAGTTAGCAATTTCGACTTAGAAATCCGGAGTCGCTACTTTCCCTATAGTATCTTCTACATGTCGCGGTTTTTTATTCAAGTGGTTAGTGAGTGTATACCATTAACATACACACTAGTGAGTGTATGCTTTACTGCAGATAGATATGGCAATTCGATCACCCTCCGCCTTAGCTTTGTTCTTGCAACATTTTTTTCGTACTGAGGGAGGAGTCCATTACACATTTTCGATTGCTCAGTATCCTGCTCCTTAGGCCGCGCAGTATCCTGCTCCTTAGGCCGCCACAGATGTTGCCCACTCCTAGACCTGGGACAATACTTTTTACAATAAACTGTTACATTAACGGGCACAAAGGAACAAGTTCGACAAGAGCTTTGACATTAAACCATTTTCTAAGATAATCTGATTTTGTTTTGTTCTCTACGAGTTTGACACAACCTTGGACACTTTTTCTTCTCAGCATCCGTTTAGTTTTGGCTAAATATCTTTAATTTCTTTTTCCAACTTATGGACAATTTTTCGGTTTAAAACTTGCATAAGAATATCTCAACGAGTTGAGGAACATATGTATCAAAAAAGTGTGTGATATATTTAATTATTGGTAAACCACACGAATCGGATTTGAAGTAAGAAGGTATAATTAGGATGCTACTACATTATGAATCAGAAGGAGTGGAAGAATCGTTCTAAAAGATACTTGCGGAGAGAGAATCTTGTAATGTCTAATGCAATTAATCTATCTTCTTCCAGCCATCATGTTATGCTTTTGTATAATGACTATTCTGACCGCGAGCTTGCATCTATAAAATACATCAATCAAGGATTACAGGAAAAGCAGCTTTGTATTTATGCTTCCGTTGATGCTTATTATACTTCACACTTATCAAAGATATCCTGGCAAATTAAAGATTACGAACAAAATATCATTAAAAGAAATTTGATAATTTTAAATCTGAAACCATTTTATGATTCTTCATTAGCAGGAGATTTAACACCTTTTGAGGAGTTCTACATTCAATTACAACAAGAACTAAAACATAGAGATGGTAAGAACGGAGTACTTATTGTTGCTGATTGTGCTGATAACCTCTTTAGGGATAAAAACTTTGATCAATGCAATATAGTGGAGAATTGGTGGCAAGACGTTTATATAAAATGGCTACAGCAACAAGAAAAAACAAGAGCACAAAATCAAAATCAAATTATTAATGTTATATGCCCACATTCAGGCTCATTATTAAGCAAGCACCCATTTGACCAGCACAAGGATCAGCTTTCTCATAACCACAGCATAATTATTGATACAGCCGGTTATTTGTTGACACAATGTACAACAGCTGCCTATAAAGAAAAAAAGATTCAAGTTGCACAGTCATCATCGTGTGTTTCTTCAATAGAAGAATTACCAATACGGGCTCTTGTTGCAGAACCAGAACCAGATCTGCAACAGATGTATAGTATTTGGCTACGTTCTATTGGTTTCAAAGAGATAGTGATTACAAATGGTGGCAAGAAATGTTTAGATGAGATTCTCAAAAGCTCAGATGTAGACAAAGACAAGGATAAGAAAGACAGATTTAACCTAGTTATATTAGATACACATCTAAAGGATATTCCTTGCATCCAAGTTGCTAAGGAGATTGTCAATACAAAGCCAGACCAACAAATTATATTCACATCCACTTTACCATCTGAAATTATTGAGCAAGACATTGACTCAATTGGAATCAAGAACAATAAAGGGATATTAACGAAACCTTTTAGATTTTCTGACCTAGCATCTTTGATAGGTAGGAATATTAGGAATCAATAAGGTTGGTTAGAATAGTTCTATATTTTATCTCGTTAGAGGTCGTTAATATTTTATACTCACAAATTCATTAGTAATTCTGAATCGATCTTTGATTGCAGTGCCATCATCATCACCATATACGTCTATCTCTGAAAGAATTGACATAATACGTTGTGCTGATGATGTAGTAAATGCTGTCTTACAATGCATACCCAATGCAAAATATAAAATTGATGATTGTATAGATTATACAACCAGGTTTAGCCATAGAAACTAAGCAATTAAGAGCTGCTTTCCTTGATGCAAAAGCAAGAGGTATAAAAATAAGTATAATAATAATGTTATCTAATGACATCTTTTAGCATTGTAAAATTTTAAAGCTGGAAACGAAGGTGAATCAGAATTTCAAGGATTAATTGGTGCATCAGTTTGGATTGTGTTTGGTATAGAAAATCCAGGTCCTGAATCAGTTGGTTTGGTTGTCATAGTATCACTAATACCAAATGGGGCCATCTAATTCGTTTATTTTGTTCAAACATTCCTCAGTGCTGTATGTCTTATAAACTTCATATCCCTTAAGCCCAAAAGTACCTAAATTAGGTGAAAATGAATTGAGTCTACAACCTAGATAAATTCTTGATGAGAAGTGCCTCGTAATAGGTAGTTGTTCTGCTGCTATAATGCGTTGATAAACGAATCCTCAACCTCAAATTTTAGTCAACGTTCGTTTCTGAAGCTCTACAGTCATAATTAAAGTTGCGATTTCTACACGGAAATTTTGAAATATTCTATTTATATCCAAGTGACTCACGTATATGAATCACGGAAGCAAAGGGAATCTCCAAGACTGACATAGTACATGGAAGTGATAATGTTGTTGAGGGTATAGCACAATTTATGTGCAAAGCGAAACTTAGAATCGATGTTTGCGTAGACCATACACGGCCATATTTAGCTATAGAAATTATACGACTAAGGGACGCATTTATTGATGCAAGGAGAAGGCACATAACAATAAGATACATTACCGAAATTACGAAAGATAATCTTCATTATTGCAAAGAGATGATCTCACTAGTTGACGAACTCCGCCACTTGAATGGTATTAAAGGAAACTTCTACGTAAGTGAACAAGAGTATGTTGCACCTTCTACTCTTCATGAGAAGGGAAAGTCTTCAGAAATGATGATTTATAGCAATGTTAAGGAAATTGTAGAGCATCAACAATACATATTTGATAGTTTTTGGAATACAACTACTTCTGCTGAAAGAAAAATAAAAGAAATTCAAGGTGATATTAGTTTAGGTATAACAGAAATTATTGATAATCCCTTAAGGACTCGAGATTTATTTATTAACATGGTAAAATCTGCCAAATCAGAAGTATTGTTAATTCTCCCTACGATAAATGCATTTATGCGTGAACATAGAATTGGTGTAATACAACTACTTAAGGAACTATCAACTACGCTCGAAACATCAATATCAGAAGGCAATCAAGAAAAAAAAGAAGAAAGAAGAGCTATAAATATTAGGATTTTAACTCCTGTTAATGATGCAATTGATAAAATAATAGAAGAAATGAAGATAACAACTACTATATCTACAACAAGCGTAACAAAAGAAGAATCGATTTTTCCCTTTTCTTCAGATAAAGACAATAACCCTAATCTTCAAATACGACATTTAGAATCACAACCAGAATTTAATGTAACTACAGTAACAATATTGGTAGTTGATAGAAAAGCATCGTTCGTTATTGAAAAAGTAGATGATTCAAAAGAAAGTTTTATAGAAGCAGTAGGATTATCAACTTACTCAACAAGCGAACCAACAATAATGTCTTATCTTTCAATATTTGAGAACTTTTGGAATCAGCTTGAGTTATACGAAAAGTTAAAAGAACATGACAAAATGCAAAAGGAGTTTATAAATATAGCAGCTCATGAGCTTAGAACACCCACTCAGTCTATCTTAGGATATGCAGAGATATTGGAGATGGAATCTGAAAGAAGCAGACAGCTTGCGAATCCAATACTTCGTAATGCAATAAGACTTCAAAGGTTGACAGGAGATATACTAGATGTAACAAGAATTGAGAGTCAGACACTACGGCTAAACAAAGAAGAATTTGATTTAAATGAGGTAATATCGAATGTTATTAAAGATTGTAAAAGTCAAATAGACAGCGAGAAAATAAAATTAGTGTATGAATATAGCAGAGTCAATAATATAATTGTAAATGCGGATAAGAATAGGCTAAATCAAGTAATATCCAATTTAATTAGTAATTCTATTAAATTCACTCAAGGTGAATGGGGAACCATATCCATAACCACAAAAAGGGAAGAAAATAGCAAGGCAATTACAATTAGTGTCAAAGATACTGGTAAAGGAATAGATCCAGAAATTATACCAAGACTATTTACAAAATTTGCTACAAAATCAGATACTGGTACTGGATTGGGATTATTCATATCCAAAAGTATTGTTGAAGCCCATGGCGGCAGGATATGGGCTGAGAATAATAAAGATGGAAAAGGCGCTACTTTTTACTTCACTCTTCCAGTAAGTAAATTACTTTAGCAAAGTATTTACAAGAGTTAACATCTTCTATTGACGTTCCCTTACTACCGACTTTCATACAATTCTAAAAGAAGTTTTTCAAATGAATCGATTCTAGAAAATGAGGATGCAAGCGCACTGACGAATGCGTCCGGACGAGTTGTTCACGCGCTTAACAAGTCGAGTGCAGTATTTTTAGATGTATTATAGACAAGTACTATCAAATAGTTATTGCTGTCTTCATATCTGGTTTTATAGACGTACTTAAATCTTCTAGATTTTTTTCCTTCGATTCTTAACATGAGTCCGTACCAAGGTATTCAATCTCTCTATGGATATGGGCTTTTGAATGAATTCATCTATTCTTGTGGAAGGTAAAACTCTCCTAAATTCAATGTCGTTAATTTCAAATGCAGTCATTAAAAAGACTTTAATTTCTGGCTTTATTTCTTTAACTTTTTTTATAAATTCAAATCCATTCATTTGGGGCATTCTAATATCAGAAATAACCAGATCATAGCTTTTAGCATTCATCCCAAAATGTTCTAGCGCTAATGCTGGGTCTGTAAATCCATATACATTAAAAGAGTTATGTTGAAGACCTATCTTCATTAACGTTACGATATCGAAGTCATCATCGAGGATCAATACCGATGCTTTGCTAGATATTTCTTTACCCAGATAATTCATCTTACGTTTCGATTGTAATAAAGTACTCCAAGGTGATGTACTTAAGGTTATATACACTCGAATAGAGGTGTCTGAAAAGGTAGAGAAATTGCAAAGATTTCCATATTTTTCTAACAAGCTTCCAATGAGGTGGCTTTAAAATTCCAATTGGTGTATCCTTCAATGAATGTTTTAATCTACTAGGAGGAATTCTAACTACACCACTCATATGCCCTATTTCAAACATAATGAATGTACGGATCCAAGCATCAATTTGTGAACCTTTTGGATACGCTAACCATGTTCCTATTGCAAGGTAGCTGACTCCTATCTAAGGTCAAATTTTACAGAAGAGTCAGTCACCTCAAACACGCTTTCTCTTTCGATGATATTCTGTAAGGCAGACCTGAGATAGCCTTCGAAGAATTTGGAACCCTTTCTTCCTAATCTGTGTCTGATCACTATGGTTCGGCTCCCAGATTGAGAGACCTCGTCATACGTGCCGAGATGGCCATAGCGGCAAATTATTTTTTCAATATATTCTAGGACTGATCTTTCGGTAAGTTCCTTTTTCCAGAACAGAATCGTATCTCTTGCCACCGTTTCCCCTAGTTTTAGACCCATACTGTATAGACTCTGTTCATCATGTGATTCGAGTAACGCAGTAATGAATTCTCTATTTATAACTATCATGTCTATTTTTGATAGGTATCGCGTAAACTCTGTATAGGTTTTCAAGATAGTTCCTACCAATGCGTTAACGGAGATTCCCATTCTTTCTGCCTCGTCGTCCAAAACCACAGATAAATCTAGATCAAATCTGAAAGATCTGGTTGTTGTATCCGAGCGCGCGTCAGAGCGTGTGATACGTCTCAAATTACTAACCAGCCGATGGTACTCCAAGCTAATAAATATTGTGTTAATTTGTAGCTATATGTGTTGATTTCTGTTTATGCAGGATGCTAATTGCCAAAATGTACACACGTTCCTTATTACATTTGGGTCGCGTTTGACCCCGATGGGAAAAATATCAACAGATAGTGCAAATCAGACGGGATCGATTAGTTATAACGAACTAACGGATAAAGTACAAAAACAACAAGAACTAGTTCAAGTCAGCGCAAACGATCGTAGCACGTGTCGTTTGTGCAGTAGCAATGCAAGCCTTTTCGATGCTGAAACTAATGAGACAGTCTGTAGCAAATGCGGCATGGTTCTCCACGATAATTCGGAATCGTTAGGCCCTGAATGGAGAACATACTCAGACGATATCGAGAGCAAGAGCAGGACAGGTATGCCATCTTCTTTAGCGTTTCACGATATGGGGCTTTCAACATTCATCTCTTATTCAAATGTGGACGCAAACGGTGTTGTGATCAGCCCTGAGCAGATGGGCAAAATTCAGAGAATGAGACGCTGGAACAAGATATCGAGCAATAACAGAAGCTATCATAGAAATCTGAAAAATGCCTTTGCTATTTTAAACACCGTAAAAGATAAACTGTCGCTAAACAACGCACTCATTGAAAAATCTGCATATAACTACCGTAAGGCTCTAGACAAACGAATTATCAAAGGGAGGTCTATTCGTGCGCTGGTAGTTGCCTCCGTCTATGCGGCATGCAGAGAATTGAATGTGCCAAGAACGCTTGGTGAAATTGCACAAACCGCGAATGCAAACACTATATTTGCTGGTAAATGTTACAGGTTACTTCTGAGACATCTAAAACTTCATTTGCCGGTAATTGATTCGAACGTATATTTATCCAAGATAGCAAATAGAGCTAATGTAAGTGAGAAGGCTTACAGGAGAGCTCTTCAGATGCTCTCTACAATAAAGGAAAATCCAGTATCATATGGCAAAGATCCAAATGCTCTTGCTGTTGCAACGCTTTATGCCGCCTGTCTAAAGGAGGGCGAAAAGATCAGCCAAACTCAGATTGCTGTTGCAGGCGACACCAGTATCGTAACGTTGAGAAAAAGATTCCAAGATGTTAGAAGCATATTCCCATAATAGTCTTAAATATTCTAGTCTACATAGTCAAAAGCAGTTGTGGAACAGTATACCAATTAGAACGGTATACTCCAATATTATTGATGGTTTCAAATACACATCAGTATGAATCTATATAATTTGAATTTACTTCTCAGTTGAATATCTCGCTAGCTCAAGTGTAACGAAGAATATGTATACTGGTTTCATAGTTCAAATCTGAAAGGATTAAAGCATATGTATGTTATCTATGACCAATGACGAAAATGGTGTCTAACGTCTTGGGAGTGGCTCTGGCCCTGTCTGTTGGCATTATGTTAGCGAGCGCAGGTTCTGCTTCTTCGGTACTTGGTGCGAATTCAACAGGAAACGCGAGCAGCAATTCTAGTATGAAATCAAGTAAGATGACGTCCCCTGGTAACACGATGAATAAAACAGGGGCGGGTAATATGTCAAAAGCAGGTAACGCAACAGCTGGTAATATGTCAAAAGCAGGTAACGCAATAGCTGGTAATATGTCAAAAGCAGGTAACGCAACAGCTGGTAATATGTCAAAAGCAGGTAACGCAACAGCTG
>WNFX01001881.1_pt1 | contig 22341 bp, 23 predicted proteins | sample 5400111 | NCBI WGS metagenome assembly WNFX01 (sample SAMN13153363, study PRJNA577476) | soil metagenome | isolation source: 40 cm soil or saprolite under grassland replicate 1 | place: USA:California | collected 2016-06-15 | reverse complement strand
GATTGCCGCGGCGAAGCGTAATGTTGCAAGGATGGGGGTTGGCAACATTGAGCTACATTGCGCAGACGCTCGCGCTTTCAACGACGGCTTGGATCGCGTCACGCATGTGTATATGTTCAATCCGTTTCCCGAAGCCGTGATGAACGTAGTGCTGGGAAATCTGAGGCGGTCGCTTATTCGTACTCCTCGCCGTTTGATGATCATTTACTACTACCCCACTTGTCACAAGGCTGTTGTCGCGGCGGGCTTTGTACACAAGCGCGACTTTCAGTTCAGGCATTCGCATAGGTTTGCGATCTACGAAGCTGGAAGCATGCTGTCAAATTGACTGGATGGTTCGTTTGTGGAGAAAAGCATTCAACTGCAAGTGGATTCGGGTGTAATGCAACCGTTTCCGTGCCGATCGTCTAAGCGTCACCCCGCAACGCCTCTGGCTGATGGTTTTTCGGCAGAGGTTGATACGGTTGACAAGGCGCAGTGGGAAGAGATTTGCCGTGATTTTCTTGATGCGAACATCTATCAAACATGGCCTTACGCGATCGTGCGGAGCGGCCGGGCCAATGTCAGCCACATCGTTCTCAAGGAGGGTGTCCGTGTCCTAGGGGCCGTACAGGTTCGCCTTGCAGGACTCCCTTATCTAAGGTTGGGGATGGCATACATCCGCTGGGGGCCGCTGTGGAAGCCGCGAACCGGCGAAGGGGATGATGAGGTTTTTCGACAGATTGTTCGGGCCATCCGGAATGAGTACGCGGTGCGCAGAGGTCTGGTAGTTCGGCTGCTCCCGGCGCTGTGCGTTGAGGAGAATGACCAGTATGGCAAGATACTTGAAGAGGAGGGCTATGAGCTGAACCGCAGCGGCCACCAAGACCGAACCATCTTGATGGATGTCCGTCCAGCTTTGGAGGATCTGGAGCGCGGATTTCATCGGAAATGGCGAAAGCACCTGAACCGGGCACGCAAGAATAATCTGGAGATCGTTGAAGGTGAAGAAGACGGCTTGTTTGAAGCCCTCGAAACCATCTACAAAGAAATGGTGCAGCGAAAACAGCTTCGGTTGTGGCGGGTGCACTCTTTTCGGCGCTCGGGGAAACCGCAGTGGATTTGTTTCGAGCCACCAGCAATCGCGGCCTGGAAACTTACGGCTCATACCTCGTTCAATGGAAGGTACTGGAACACATTAAACAGCGTGGTTGCCACTGGTATAACTTGAGCGGTATCAATCCTGCTGGGAACCCAGGAGGTTACCAATTCAAGTCACAACTGGCCGGTGAAAACGGACGCGATGTTTACTTTTTGGGACCATTCGATGTTTATCCGAACGCTGCCTTGAGGTTGCTCATCTCTGTCGGAGAACGGTTCAGAGCCAACGCCAAGCGACGCCGCGAGTGCCGACCTGGTGTGGCAACTGTGGATAGTCTCGATCGTCAGCCAGAACGGATGATATCGCGAAATAGTCCCTTTAGTTTAGGCGTTCCTTCTGTTAAGCCGATGTAGCTCAATGTCAGAGCAGCTGAATAGTAACCAGCAGATGGAGTGTTCAAATCCTCCCATCGGCTCGAAATCAACCATGCAGACCCTGATCTGTATCCTTTTTCCAAGGTCAATTCGTAAGTTTTTCCTTGGTACTCCGCTTTTAGGAGCGATGTATCGTTTTGCTCGGCGTAGATACTATGAGTTTGTAACGACGAAAGCCGGCAAGCGTTACTTTAGAAATTTTGCGGACTATCGCACGGCTCTTCACGAAGAGGGAGATGGGACCGTGGATATACGCACGGTAGACGGGCTGGTAATCACAATACGGAGGAACATAGCGGATGCTCGGGTACTTCAAGAGGTTTTCCTGGCTAATCCGTATGTGCCAGGCCTTAGCGTACGTCCGAATCTTACCGTCGTCGATATAGGGGGTACATTGCTGACTTTGCGCTGTACGCTATAAAATACCTTGGAGCTCGTAAGGTGATCGTTTACGAGCCATCTACGAAGAATTTCTCCATTATGATTCGCAATATCGAGAATAATCAGTGCGAAGATCGGATTGTGTCGGTGAACATGGCCGTTAGTGACACGAGCGAAGTCTTAATGGATATCGACCTACCAGATAGACGCCAAAAAAATGTGTCAGTGTATGAAAGCAAACCATCTTTTTTGACACGGGTTCCCAGTGTTACCCTGAAGGACTTATTGGATCTGCACCAGGTTGAATCTGCAGAGCTTCTCAAGCTAGACTGCGAAGGTAGCGAATATGCCATCCTATTGAGCTCTCCGATAGAACTGTTCAAGCGCATCCGCAATATCGCGATGGAGTATCACAAAATCGAGGGATTCGAGCGGAAACTGAATGCGGTACAGACACGACTTAGGAATGCAGGCTATGCAGTTAAAATCCGTGGAGACATTATGCTCGCCTCGCGTGCATAGGCTAGGTGCCTTGAAGGAGGGCTTGCGTCAGAAGTGGCGAAATCATTTGAACAAATCTCGCAAACAAGACCTAGAATTGATTGAGGGTGAGGAAGACGCCCCGTTTGAAGCCTTCGAAAGAATCTACCTCAAGATGATGGATCGAAAACAGTTTATCGATTTGACTGAGCCTAGTCAGTCCTGTGCACTCCAAACGCACTTAGCGCCTGATCAGAAGATGAGAGTTGTTCTCTGCGAAATGGAAGGGGAGGTTTGTGCTGGTTGGATTTGTTCCGCCCTGGAAGATACAGCTATTTATCTGTGGGGTGCTACAAGCAATCGTGCACTGAAAACTAACGCGTCTTACCTGGTTCATTGGAGGATGCTCGAATGGATCAAGAGTCGGGGATGTCATTCTATGATTTACATGGGATTAATCCGATCAGAAACCCTGGGGTTTACGAATTCAAATCACGGCTCGCGGGTGCTCATGGGTGTGAGGTTCATCTGTTAGGCGGCTTTGGGACGCATATCCTAGTTTGCCCACCAAAATGTTAGTTTCTACAGCGGACGTGCTCAGATGGAACCTCAAGGCGGGCCGCACGTATTTTGCGCACTGGAATGGGTTACAAGTAGGTGACGGCTTTCGCCACCGTTCCAGCTCCGTGTAGTGAAATCGTCTTAACTGCACGAACTCATTTGTGAACCTTCGCTTAAGGCCCAGCTCCCCATCGCTTCTTTCACTTGCCACGCCCCTACCAACCCTGTCGCTAGGGCCCACGGTTCACTGATCACGACAAATTGCTCACTTCGGGTCGTGAAATATATCCTTGTCACTCCTGCGCGAAACGAAGAGCTCTTTATCGCCAAAACACTCGAATCGATGGTGGCGCAGACGTTGCGGCCTGAGCGCTGGGTGATTGTAGACGATGGCTCAGCTGATAAAACTGCCGAAATTGTCGAGCGTTATGCGGCCCGGTATCCGTGGATCGACTTGGTGCGGCGGCCGCAACATGCCGATCGCAGCTTTGCCGGCAAGGTGCACGCATTTAATGCGGGATTGGAAAGAGTGCAGCCGCTCGAATTTGATGTGCTAGGAAACCTGGACGCGGACCTCTCGTTTGATCCGGATTATTTGGAGTTTTTGATCCAGAAATTCTCTGAGGACCCCAAACTCGGTGTTGCTGGGACCCCATTTACTGAAGACGGTGGTTATGATTCGGCCAGAAACAGCTTTGAAGGTGAGAATCACGTTGCTGGCGGATGCCAGCTTTTCCGGCGGCAGTGTTTTGAGCACGTAGGCGGCTATGTCGCGAATCCCGCGGGAGGGATTGACTGGATTGCGGTCACGACAGCGCGGATGAAGGGGTGGAAAACCAAGTCGTTTCCAGAAAAGAGATTTCATCATTACCGAACGCTCGGCACGGCGGAAAAGAGTGATTGGGCAGCAAGCTTTTCGTACGGCGAGAAGGATTATTACTTAGGTGGTTCACCTTTGTGGCAGCTTTTTCGTGTCGTTTATAGATCAACAAAGCAGCCCGTTGAGGGCGCAGCTTTGCTTAGCGGCTACCTTTGGGCTGCCGCCCGGAGGATGAGACGCCCCGTCTCCCGTGAATTGATGCGGTTTCACCGGCGCGAACAGACGAACAAATTGAAAGCTGTTTTTCGCAGTCTTCTGAGATTCGAGAGAATCGATAATTTTTCACTGCTAAGAGAGCGAAGTTGAGCGCAGTTCAATGGCCAGCGATCAGATTACAGAAGATAAGGGCTGGACGGCGGAGACTATGCGGTACACGGACGGAGTCTCTCGGGTTCTCACCAACTTCGCGGAATGGCTGGATCGCTATGGTGAAACGTCTTGGGACCATCAGAGTTTTTTCGCGGGGCGACTGGGGAGGCAAGCCAAGGCGCTCTACTATCGAAACAAGCTTATCGGTACCGCTGCCGTCGCGCCGATGATATCTCTAGAGGCATTTATGCCATCCGCGAGGCCGCTGTTCCATCACCCCACAAGATTTCCTATCGCTGACGCCCACTACGGGATGGGTTTCGCCTTTCTCTATGAAGTCACTGGCGTTCCCGCGCATTTGGAGCGTGCGGTTCATTTTCTGAATGAGCTAAAGAAGTCGCGTTCGCCCGGATTCAAGGAGTTCTGCTGGGGTTACCCCTTCGATTGGGTAACTCGCAAGGGAATTATTAAAGAACAGACCCCACTAATCACGACCACGCCGTATGTGTACGAGGCGTTTCTACAAACCAGCGAAATGCTTGAACGAGCATGCGACATCAGGCCCATCACGTCTGACCTCCGACTTCTGGATTTGCTTGGCGAATACAAGCAAATCCTAGAGTCGATTGCTAGGCACGCAGCGCATGACATCAAAGACTTCAAGACATCGCAAACCGCAAGTAGTTGCTCCTACACTCCATACGATGAAGGAGGCGTGATCAATGCTGCGGCGTATCGCGCGTTCTTGTTAACCAGCGCGTCCCGAGTCTTTTCCAACGACGATTACTGGAAAATCGCAGAACGAAATCTGAACTTCGTTTTGGAGAATCAAAATCGTGACGGTTCCTGGTTCTATGCCGTCGATGGCGTGCGCGATTTCGTTGACCATTATCACACCTGTTTCGTCATGAAAGCGCTAGCCAAGATCCACGCGCTGACTGGTCACGCGGCAACGCTTAAGGCATTGGGCAGAGGGGTGAGTTACTACCTGAACAATCTCTTCGCCGAAGATGGACTCCCGAAACCGTTTTCCAAAGCCCCCCGCCTGACCGTTTACAAGCGCGAGCTTTACGACTGCGCCGAGTGCATTAACTTGTGTCTGCTACTTCGGGACTGTTTTCCGCAATTGGAAACAACGCTGGAAACGGTCGTTAAAGGGATTCTAAAAAATTGGGTCAAGCGAGACGGCTCCTTTCGGTCACGGCGACTGCATTTCGGTTGGGACAATGTCCCCATGCACCGCTGGGGCCAGGCGCAGATGTTCCGAAGTCTTGCGTTTTATCTACTGGAGACTCCGGAATGCAGAAATCAGACGTCAGAAGTCAGAGATCAGATGGCATCGGTGTGAAGGTCCAAGCGATGAACGCTTCGCCGGATGATGAAGGTTGCTTCATCTCAGGGTCGGTCGGACTTGGTTTTGGTCGGCTTTCGATCATTGGCTAGGCAGGCGGCTACGAAATCCTCCAACGGTCAAAGCAGATGGGTCCTAACAGCCAGCAAATCATTGCAGTCATCTACGCGAGCATTGATGAATTGAATGCGCTTAGGGGCAATAACCACGGGCTGGAGAAATCGCTGCAAACCGTTATTTTGAAAGATGGTGAAGGGTTGGATTCACTCGGATTTGTCAATCTGGTGTCGTTGATAGAACAAAAATGTGAGGAACAATTCGGAAAAAGTCTTGTGTTAACGCCGACGGGTAGATGGTTTGAATCATCAAAGGATCCCTTTGAAACGGTGGAGACGCTCTTGGAGTATGTCGAGACTGTCCTAAAAGCTTAACGAACATGAGGGTTTGGACGCGCAACAGCTTAAAATCAAGAACATGAATAACTCCGGACTCCTGATTTCCGATTTCAACATTGAGAATCTGTCCGCTTATCTCACCAACGACCAGGGCGTTCCTTCAATTGAATCCGTTATCGCACCGTATGGTCAGGTTACTCAAACCTTGCTCGACGCGAGTCAGCCTTGCTGGCAGAGGGAACTAAATTTCATACTCGTTTGGACCCGCCCGGAGGGGGCAATCGAAAGCTTTCAAAAATTGCTGGCGGGTTCTCCAATTGATGAAGACCGACTCCGCAATGAAGTTGATGACTATTGCCAGAAAGTGGCCATCGCTAGCCGGCGGGCTAAAATAACCTTCGTGCCGACGTGGATCGTACCCACGATTCATCTGGGTCACGGCACGCTGGATCTCGCTCCCCGGACTGGCATTTCACGGGCCATTCTGGAGGCGAACCTGCGACTCTTGGAAAATCTGGACCAGATTCCCAACGCGTTTCCTTTGAACGCATCAAAATGGATCGAGCTCGTCGGAGAGAAGGCTTTCAATCCAAGATTGTGGTACCTGGGCAAAATCCCATTCGGGAACGATGTTTTCAAGGCGGTCGTACTTGATATAAAAGCCGCCCTTCGGAGGATCAGCGGTGGCGCCAGAAAACTGATCGTCTTGGACTTGGACGAAACCTTATGGGGTGGAATCGTTGGCGATGTGGGCTGGCAAAACATCATTCTGGGCGGCCACGATCCGATGGGAGAGGCATTGGTGGACTTTCAGCGTGAGCTTAAGACTCTGACACATCGCGGGGTGGTCTTGGCCATTGCGAGCAAGAACGAAGAAACTGTGGCAATTGAAGCAATCACCAAGCACCCTGAAATGATCCTGCGCATTGATGACTTTGCTGCTTGGCGCATCAATTGGAAGGATAAACCACAGAACATCATCGAACTAGCCACCGATCTAAATTTGGGTCTTGACTCTGTGGTCTTCATTGATGACAGCCAGGTCGAACAAGACTGGGTCCGTCAGGCGCTTCCGGACGTTTTGGTTCCTGAGTGGCCCGCGGACAAGCGATTGTATCCCCACGCGTTGCGGCGTCTCGATTGTTTTGAGCAGCCCACCCTGACCGATGAGGATCGTCGTCGTACCGAGATGTACTTGCACGAGCGGAAGCGAACGGAACTGAAAACTCAGACGACTTCTCTTGATGAGTGGCTTCGGACCTTGGACCTGAACGTCCGAGTGAAGCCGCTTGGCCCATTCAACTTGAGCCGGGCGAGCCAATTGCTCAATAAGACGAACCAGATGAATTTGAGCACTCGAAGAATGACCGAACCTGAGTTTGCTGCTTGGGCGACCCTTGCAAACCATCAGGTCTGGGTTTTTCATGTTTCCGACCGGTTCGGTGACTCTGGGCTGACCGGCATACTCAGCGTTGAGACGGAAGGTGACTACTGCCAAATTATTGACTTTGTCCTGAGTTGCAGAGTAATGGGACGCAAGGTCGAGGAGACGATGTTGCACGTTGCAATCGAGTGGTCACGTGCAGCTCAGATTCGTCAAGTTCGGGCGGTCTACGTACCTACCGCAAAGAATATCCCGTGCCAATTCTTCTTCCAGAAGTCGGGACTGTGCGTCCAACGTGAAAACGAATTCATCTGGGATGCGGCGCGAGAATATCCGTTGCATGGGGCTGTTCGCCTGGTTTGCGACGCTGGCGACATATCCGAGAAAATCTCGGTTGGCGTGAATCCCTTTCCAGTTAATCACACGGCTGCAAGCAACAACTGTTAACGCAAGGCTGAAATCAAATGTGACGCGACGCATGAATAGCGTGCGCTGTTTGACTCACATAAAATGAAAATATGGCTTTACGTAGTTATTTCAAATATTTCCTAAGTTTGATAGGCGCCCGATTGTCGAACCGTGCTCTGGTGCAAGTTCAAGCTTTTGTTAATTATTTAAGAATCGGCGGTTGGATGCGCGATCGCGGTTTCTTGTTCCCCGACCGGGTATCATCTCGAGAAGAAGTTTGGGCTGCAATGATTACCAAAGTTCGCGATCAAAAGGTTCTCTATTTGGAGTTTGGTGTCGCCTACGGTGGGAGCATGCAATTCTGGTCGCGAGAACTTAAGAGCCCGACGTCGGCGCTTCATGGATTCGATAGTTTTGAAGGTCTACCTGAGCAAGCTGGCCCCATGGTATAAGGGTCAATTCGATGCTTCCGGTCGTGTTCCGATAACTGATGATCCGCGCGTGAGGTTTTTTAAGGGATGGTTCACCCAAGTGCTTCCTCGTTATTACCTGCGCGCACACGATGTGCTTGTCATCAACATGGACGCTGACCTTTACTCGTCTACAATATACGTGCTAAATTATCTGCGGCCTCACATCAAGCCGGGAACATTGATCTATTTCGACGAGATGAACCATGTTGGACCACGAACCTCGCGCATTTGACGAGTTTGCCAGTCAGAATTCATGCAAGTTTAGACCTATTTGCACTGACAGGACCCTCGCTCACGTAAGTTTTGAATGCATTAGCTGAACCTGTCTATGATAGGAGAAACTAATGGGCTCGGTGATAAAGCAAGCTAAAAACCGTGTTTTGCAGCTGGTTGCGTTTCACGCACCGGGAGCGAAAACATTAAGGGTGCGACTTCATCATTGGCGCGGCGTGAAGATGGGTCAAAACGTTTGGATTGGTTATCAAGCGTTGTTGGAAACATCCTGCCCGCATCTGATTACCATTGGGGATAATGTAACCATCAGCGTCCGCGCCATGATGATCGCCCACTTCCGCGGTCCGCAAGGCATCAGGGTGGAGGATGATGCGTTCATCGGTCCGGGTGCGATTATTCTTCCAAATGTAACCATCGGTCGTGGTGCCGTTGTTACCGCAGGAAGCGTTGTTTCATCATCGGTTGCGCCAATGACAGTTGTACAAGGAAATCCCGCCCGCCCAATTGCCATATGTGGGGTGACGTTGGGCGAGAAGACCAACATGGGGCAGTTTTTGCACTCACTCCGGCCCGTGGTTCAGCGGCGCGCAAGCATCGATTCGGGCCTTGACAGCGAGGTCGTCGGTCGGTAGGTAGCACGGCCATCGTCTCAGGTAAATGACCTTCTCGTAATGCACCAATTGAACTATCGGTTTCCCGCTGCCCCCGCCACTTTGCCTAGGTTGGACGCACTCAGAATGAGAATCTGTTACCATAAGTCACCCTCTGAGAATCTTGCGCACTTGGCGACCCTGGCGAAATGCATTGGAATTTCGGCCGAGCTTTTCGACGTGCAAAATTCTGCCACTTTTGTTGCTGCGATGGAGGATGCGATGCTGCCGCCAAGTGCTGGAGTGGTCTTGGATGTAGCCAGCCTGAAGGAAATCTGTCGACAGGATGGCCTTGAGAAAGTCGCTGCGCTCATCTACAACTGTAATGTGTCGGTGTTGCTCTTGACCACTGGAGTTGATGAATCGGCGAACCGGTTCCTCCAGGTTCTGACCCATGGTGTTGTCTTAGAGGGTGATCATGCAGGCGCAGTTGCTCGCATCAACTTCCCGGAGGGGCTGGCTGGGGAGCTCTCTTTCCAGTCTTATCCGAGGAAACCGACTAATGCCATTGGGTTAACCTTGGGCCCAGAGGCAAAGGCTGACCTCATAATGAAGTTGGAAGAGTCACCTTCCTTCGTGCGCGTGTCAGTGGGCAACGCGAGTGTATTTGTTTGGAGTTCATTGAGGATCTTTGATGTATCCCGGCCGTTGGCAGCAGAAAAGGAATTTGAAGACGCTGCGGACGAATATGTTCCTGCTATCATTTTTCTGAGGTTCGCCTTTAAAGCGCAGTGTTGGCACAACCCAAGCCCGGGAGCTGGAATCGTTATTGATGATCCCCTCCTGAAGAAAACCTATGGGTTCATTCACTTCCCGGAACTACTCGGATCGGCTAGAAAACATGGATATCATATAACGTTGGCATTTATTCCTTGGAACCACTGGCGCAGTCGGCCGAGCGAGGTGAACTGCTTTCGCGATAACTTGGATTGCTTCGCCATTTGCGCTCATGGATGCGATCATACCAATAACGAGTTTAGGTCGGCGGATTATGAGGAGTTACTCCAAAAGAACTTCGTCGCTCGGCAGAGGATGGACCGCCATGCTCGGCGGACCGGATTGGGTAGCGAACCGCTGATGGTGTGCCCGCAGGAGCAATATTCACTCGAGGCAATGCGGGCTTTCTCGGACAGCCGACAGTTCGTTGCGCTAGTGTGTACGGCATGCGTCCCGCGGAATTTGCCCGCTCCCCAGATTCGCGGTGCGGATCTGCTTCTTCCAGCGCAGGATTCGTTTTATGGGTTTCCGATTTTCAAACGACATTACTGGAATGGAATGGCAGTTTTCGCGATGGCGCTGTTTCTTGGCAAACCGGCTATCCTCGTTGAACATCACGAATTCTTCCGGAATGGGTCGGCGGGAGCGGAAGAGTTTGCGCAGCGGTTAGCCGAACTTCGGCCTAACCTGAAATGGAGGTCCCTTGCGGAAACCGTCACACGTACGCACGTGCGGCGGCGGGTGTCCAAAAACAAACAAGAAGTGCGTTTCTTTACCGACACGTTTCATTTAGAACATGAGCTGGAACAACCCATGGAGTTTAGGCTCCTTCGACGACTTCCGGAAACAACACACGTTGAATGTGTACGCGTGGGTGGCAGAGATGTACCGTTCACTAGGGAAGACGGCTTCCTCGCGTTCGAGACGCACGTGGATCATCCACAAACAGTATCCGTCCAAGTTGAGTGTCGCTCCGTTAAGCCTACCAAATCCCATTCACCGGGAGTCAAATACCAAGCGTCCGTGGCGCTTCGGCGGGGGCTGTCGGAGTTCAGAGATAACATCATCGCCCGAAATCGTGTTACCCTCAGAGTCTGCAGGCGCCTTATGAGGTCACTCAAGCAAACGGCTTCTTAGCGAGAAAAACAAATCGTCACCCCCTGTAAAGCTTCGACGATATTACTTTTGACTCATGTGCGGCATCGCAGGCCAGTTTAATTTCGAGCGACGGGAACCAGTAGAACGCGAAAAAATCGTACGGATGGCGCGTTCCATCGCGCATCGCGGACCGGATGACGAAGGCTTCTTTATTGCCGGCCCAGTTGGCTTGGGGTTCCGGCGGCTATCAATCATCGATCTGGCCGGTGGTCATCAACCGATGTCGGACTCCGAGGAAAGAGTTTGGGTGATCTTCAACGGCGAAATTTACAACTACAAAGAATTGCGGGCTGAGCTGCAAGACAAGGGTCATCAGTTCAGAACGAATTCCGACACGGAAGTGATCATTCACGGCTACAAGGAATGGGGAACTGATGTCTTTAACCACCTCAACGGCATGTTTGGTCTCGCCATCTGGGATGTGCCTCACGAGCGGTTGGTAGTAGCGCGTGACGCTATGGGGATCAAGCTGGTCTACTATCGGCTCGCAGATGGACAACTTACGTTCGGCTCGGAGATCCGCGCAATTCTCGCTGCGGAGGATTCCAAGCCGGAAGTCGATCCGGTTGCGGTCAACCTTTTCCTGCGATTCCGGTACACACCATCGCCATATACGATCCTCAAAGGCGTGCGCAAACTGGCGCCGGGGACACTCCTGGTGGCCGAAAACGGCAAATGCCGGGAGGAACGCTGGTATAACTTCATTCCTACTCCCTTTGCCGCCCCCAAGAAGGACGAAGAAGCAGTCGAAGAACTCCTTCACCTCTACAAAGGCGCGGTTCAGCGCCATCTCTTAAGTGATGTCCCAGTCGGGATACTGTTGAGCGGCGGCCTCGACTCAGGATTGCTCCTGGCATTGATGAACGAACACGGTGGACCATGGCCTGCCTACACCATCGGGTATGGAGAGACATTTGGAGATGATGAGCTGCTTGATGCAGCGGAGACTGCCTCTATACTTGGCGCCCGGCACGTGACCGTGAAGCTTGACCAGAACGAATTCGAAAGGTCGCTGCCAGGGATCGTGGAATGTCTGGAGGAACCAATCACGGCTTCTTCCATTGTGCCGATGTACTTTGTTTCTCAACGCGCACGCCAGGATGTCAAAGTTGCCCTCATCGGTCAGGGACCCGATGAGCTATTCGGCGGTTACAAGCGGCACCTAGGTGTTCATTACGGGAATTGGTGGCGTGGACTGCCAGGTGGTCTGCGCACAATGATTGGCTTAGCAGTCAATGGCCTGCCGCGAAATGAGATGCTAAAGCGCGGCGTCCGTTCACTAAGTGTTGGCGATCGTTTAAAGCGTTATCAAGATGTTTTTTCACTGGCGCCAGCAGAAACAATAGACGGACTTTTCCGCGAGGATGTTCTTCCAAAGGGACATGGCCAGGAATTTGTGGAGTCTTGGGACGCCCTGCGGCCGCAAATGGAGCATACCGACGAGCTTGGTGGGTTCCAGCTACTTGAGATTCGTTCCTCGCTGCCGGATGAGTTGCTCATGTATGCGGACAAGCTATCCATGGCGCACAGCCTCGAAGTTAGGGTACCGTACCTGGACCGCACCGTGGTCGAATACGTGCAACGACTAGGGGCCCATTTGAAAGTCCGGAATGGCACGCGCAAATGGTTGCACCGCTCCGTTTGCAGGAACTACCTGCCACCGCGTATCCTGAAACGCAAGAAACGCGGTTTCGCTGTGAACGTGGTCGATGAATGGTTCCACTCCTCCTTCAACGGGGACCTTCCAGATCTGCTCTTGGATAAAAACTCCTTGATGTTTGAGCTTCTTAAACCGGAGCCCGTGCGAAGGCTCTTGGAAAACCATCGTTCAGGACGCAACGACAACCATAAGCTGTTATTCAGTCTGGTGATGTTCGAGGAGTGGCTGCGTGGAATCCGGTCGCAACAGCCCAAACATCCGCGGGCGTTAGATCACGTAGTTACTTTCAATACAGCCGGCCTGTAAGGGAAGATAAATCGCTTGTATCAAGACAAGGCGCATCGCAGCATCCGTGGCTTGCATGCCGGTATGGGACCTAAGCATCTGGGTATGATTGCTAAGGGATTATCTCTCGTCGGCCGGGCTGCCGGACCTGACAGTGCGTGATTAATGAATACGACTTATTTCAAGACACGCATTCGCGGTCGAGACACGCTCGTTCCTGCCACGGTGATAAATGACAGAACGGTGATTGTGACGGGTCGCTTTGTCCGCACAGCGTGTGTTCAGGATGAGACGTGCATCGAAGGGGAGATCGTTCCCGATCCAGATGTTTTTGTGAGCGAGCTAAAAAAATGGAAGGTCCGACCAGACATTTTTACGTTTCAACAAAAGGTCACAGAAACAAGGCCCAAGTTCCCGTACAAGTTCGAATCGGAGAGTTTTGCTGTGATTCCCATTACCTCATATGACGACTGGCTTCGAAAGCGAGTGAAGCCCGATGTGAGGCAGAACGTTCGACGAGCAAAGAGAGAAGGAGTCGTAATCAAGTGCGTCCCGTTTGACGACAGACTGGTCTGGCAAATCAAGGAGATCTGCGATGAAAGCCCGGTGCGCCAGGGCATGCGTTTCTGGCACTACGGCAAAACGTTCGACGAAATCAAGGACGTTCATGGAACGTATGCTTCAAGGGCCGATTACATCGGTGCGTATCTTGGCGACGAGCTAATCGGGTTCGTCAAGTTGGTTTATGTTGGAAAGATCGCCAGGACAATGAATGTGATCAGCAAGCAACGCTACTTCCATCTGCGGCCGACAAACGCACTTATAGCCAAAGCAGTAGAGATATGTGCACGGAAAAATGTGTCACATCTTGTTTATGGCGAGTACAGGTTTCCCGGTAAAGCTCAGAGCTCTCTGGCCGAGTTCAAAAAGCGGAACGGATTTGAAGAGGTCCTTTGTCCCAGATATTTCATCCCGCTCACGCCGAAGGGTAGCTTGTTCATCAAGTTGGGGCTGCACCGCGGGTTAAGAAGATGCGTGCCGGAGCCGCTGGGTCGAGTGCTCCTGGGGTTGCGCACATCGTTACTACAAACGTGCGAAACTAATTCACGCGTTGCACAGACGGCGCGAAATTAATTTTGAAGGCGAAATGAACTAATCCCGCATGGGGTCCTCGGCTGCCGGACGGAAGCGTATCTCCTATGTCGTGCTTGCTCGGGTATCCTTGAAATCGTATTGACGGTTGGACGGTCGTATTGTACAATTCTTTGCTTTGGGGAGGGGGCTGTGCGTCTGGGTGACGCTCTCGCGGTTTTCCGCGGAGCCGAGTCGCAAGAAGCGGTGGAGGTTCGATTCCTCACCCCTCCGCCAGCCAAGTAAGAGTTCATGCTTTTTGAGCGCGTCATCCGAAGGTTTTCCGTAGATGGTCCGCGAACCACCACAGCCCGTCGGCCCCGCCAGTGGGCTCGCGGTTGCCGGTAAATTCTGTCACCTGCAAAATATTCGGGACCTCCGCCCTCCAGCCTCCGTAGTATTAAGTGTGCGGCAGATTAAACGAATTCAGTTGTCCGTAGCTTCAGGGATGGGTGCCGATGTGGGACAGTTTTTACCAGGGAGAGGGCTGTGCGTCTGGGTGACGCTCCCGCGGTTTTCCGCGGAGCCGAGTCGCAAGAAGCGGTGGAGGTTCGATTCCTCACCTCTCCGCCGTTCTAAGCCTGAGCAGACCGCAATCCGGAGCCACCTGGTTTGCGATTAGTCCCGTTGATAACGGGCTGTTAAGAGCCGTGAAGACTCGTCACCTCAAAATATTTAGCAACAAGGCCCAGGGGCGGACAAAAACAGGCGCGTAATCTCCTCAGGGACATACTTTCCTTAAATTCCAAAGTCTCACATTCCTCTTTTATGGATTGCGACCAAATTGTTCACCTGAACGCTGAGTTCCATTCGAAGTCACCGATTGAAATTGTTCGATGGGCTCTTGCCCAGGATGAGCGCGCGATCGTTTCCACAAATTTTGCCCCCTATGAAGCCGTTCTTCTTCATCTATGCGTGCAGGTGAAGCCAGATATCCCGGTTTTGTGGGTGGATCACGGTTACAATCGAGCCGCAACGTATAGGCATGCAGAGGAACTCAAGAAATTGCTCAATCTGAACCTGAAGGAGTATTTGCCGAAGATAACAGCGGAGCATCGCAATGCGATCTACGGCGAGGTTCCTTCCACTGATAACGAAGCCGCCTTGAAGCAGTTTAGCGCGATGATGAAGTTGGAGCCGTTTCAACGAGCCATGAAGGAACTAGCGCCAAAAGTTTGGATTACTGCACTAAGACAGGTGCAAAACACAAATCGCGCCACACTGGATATTGTCTCGACCGACTCAAATTTTGGCACACTCAAGGTCAGCCCTGCCTTTTATCTGACTGATGCGGAAATGGAATCCTATCTCAACAAGTATAATTTGCCGAATGAGTGGGATTACTTTGATCCGGCTAAAGCGGACCAAAAACGTGAGTGTGGCTTGCATGCACCTTGGGGCCGCGCATTAGCCGCCACCTAAGTCGCAAGTGTTAGCCATCAGCGGATCCGAACCTTCTCCCTCACGCACGACCTTGGCAGATGCCCTATACAGGGGCGGGTCATGGTCCCCATTGCCAGAATCCACCACAATAACCTGCAACTTTGCACCATCGAGTGATCTTCTTTATGAAGCAACACCTTGAGCCGACTTCAATTGCTGAACGTCTTCGTTCTTTAATGGGAACGGATACGGAAACGGCCTTTGCGCAACGACTTGGAATGTCGCAAGATTTGATTGTCCGGTACTTGCAGGGACAAATTCCCGATCCGACGAGTCTGGTTCGAATATCCGAGATGTGTGAGGTCTCGCCGGATTGGTTGCTGCGAGGATCTAACGAGGAAGCGACTCGAAGGGCAGAACCGAGCTCTCACCGGACTTCAAGTGCTATGCTTCCGCCTCCTGTGAACCTGGTTTTGAATCATCCCGGCCTGGCGAAGACTCGTGAGTTCGTTAGTAACTCCTTGCTCGTAAAGATTGTTCGCGAAGTGATTGGCGAATGGGCAAAAGCCGGTGCGAGCGATGGTGCTGAGCCGGTTTCACAGACTGTGAAGGAAACAGCTCGACGCGCAGAGAGGCTTACCCTGCCGCGACGTGATTATGTCAACGCAACTGGAATCATTATTCATACAGGGTGGGGCAACGCTCCTTTTCATCCGAAAGCGAGGGAATGTCTCGCAACAGCGTTGGGAGCAAGTCCAGTTGGAGCTGCGGAAGCCCTCCCACGAATGGAAACCTGCGCAAGACTGCTTCGCGCATTGACCGGTGCTGAAGCGGCAACCATCACTACCCTGAACGCGGCGAGCTTGTTGTTAGTCGCTGGAGCACTGGCCGCCGGCCGCGAAATTATTGTGGCCGCGCGCGATCTGGCGGAGATCAGCGAAGGAGCAAGGATTTCTGATATTCTCAAGGCTCCAGGTGCACGGCTAGTCAGCGTTGGAGCCGTAAACTGCGTCTATCTGAATGACTATGCGCAAGCTATCACTCCGATGACGGCAATGCTTATGAGAATACGAGTGTCGAATATGGCCATGACCGGATACACTGCGCATGTGTCTGGCGCTGACCTGGCTGGCCTCGCACGGAAACATGACCTCGTTTACGTGGATAACCTTGGTGGAGGTAGCTTGGTAGATCTGACGGAGCATGGCTTGTCCGAGTGTCCGACCCTCCAGCAGGGAATCAAAGATGGCGCGGATCTCGTGCTGGCGAGTGGCGACAAGATAATTGGCGGGCCGCAAGCTGGATTGATTATCGGGAAGAAGGACTATGTCCACAAAGTTTCGAAGCATGTTCTCGCGCGTACGTGCAGGCCGGGCAAGCTGACATTGTCCGCATTGGAAGGCACGCTGGCCGTGTATGTCGCCGGACGTGCTTGGGAAGAAATGCCGACCTTGCGGCTCCTGAAGGCCTCCCAGGAGGAGCTTGCAAAACGTGCTTCTGCCATTGCAAAGGTTATATCCGCTGCGGGAATGGACGCCGAAACTTCTCCCGATACCACTGAGTGCGGCGGCGCCGTGCTACCGGGTGTTTTCCTACCGACATGGACGGTTCAGGTCAAGCATCCAAAACTAAAAGCAGATCAGCTTTACGATGTGCTCCTGGCACGAGGGGTTGTTGCTAGGAGGGCACAAGGGAAAGTCATTTTGGACCTTCGAAGCGTCCTCCGAGAAGAGGATTCTGCCTTGCTCATGGGCATCTTAGATTCCCCACAGCCGATCGGTTAAGAAAGCCAATTGGCTCACGGCGGTGGACACTATGCATGATTGGAAGAGATTTTTCGAGGAGAAAGCAGAGCGAGCGACATCCGATTTCGAATACGACCGTGGTACATCTCCGCGTGCGACAGAAATCGCCCGTTTATCGACGGAGGAACTCCTAAGATTCGTGGACCCGCAGCCTTGGGAAGTGGTCTTTGATGCTGGTTGCGGGACTGGGGCTAACATCTCACTGCTGCACTTAAGAGTTAAGGAGATAATTGGAATGGATTACTGCGATGGCGCTATAGCCCGCTGCGAACGAAGACTTGTCACGGATAGAATAAAGAATGTGAGGCTGATGCGCGGTGATGTGACGGCTCCCCCGCTGTCAGACAATTCGGTGGACAAGATCCTTTGTACGAGTGTGCTACAATACCTGACTGATACAGACGTGCGGAAATCATTTGCGGAATTCGCGCGAATTTTGAGAGATCAGGGAATCCTTATCCTCCACGTTAAAAATCTTTCTTCTCTTTACTTGTCAACGTTGTGGGCCGTGAAAAAGACAAAGTTACTTCTACGAATGAAGACAAAAGTGCAGTACCTCCGTTCACACGGCTGGTATGTAATGGAACTACAGGCGTTCGGTTTTGAGATAGTGGCTTACAATTCATTTAATTTATTTGCGGTCGAATTAATGCCGAACGTGTTAAGGCGGTTTTTTGAGAAGCTGGAGCTGAAGTATTACAATCAATTTCCTTTCCGGCTCGGACTCATGCGTCGCCATGGTTCTGAGCTTAAGTTCAAGGCCAGACTCAAAAAGTTTCCTAATTCGCTGACTGCATCTCCCGTGAGACGAGGCTCTCTATCCGATTAGGAATGCCCAAACTGCCCACCGGTTTAGCAACCAAAATAATCATATGCCTGGGATCACGGGAATAATACGGAAAGACTCCTACAAAGAAATAAGGAACGATCTGCGAGCTATGCTCGATGCAATGTGTCACGAAAAATTTTACAACAGTGGCCAGTATATTAACGAGGAATTGGGCCTTTATGCCGGTTGGTCGTGCCATCAGGGAGCTTTTTCGGACTGCATGCCGCTGATCAGTCGGAATAACGATATCGTGCTGATCTTTCACGGCGAAAGCCATTTAAGTGACGACAGTGTTCAGGGGATCCCGAATGAGCGAGGTGTAGCTGATGGAGATGTTCAATATCTACTAAGACTGTACGAGAAGAACGGCGAAGATTTTCTGCGGCAGTTGAACGGATGGTTCTGTGGCGTCGTGGCTGATCTTCGGAAGAGAAAGATCATTCTCTTCAATGATCGATACGGAATGAGCCGGCTCTACCTGTATGAAGGGAAGGATGAGATCCTATTTGGGTCGGAAGCGAAATCTTTGCTAAAAGTTCGTCCAGAGCTTCGCGCCATCGATGCAGAGGCTCTGGCGCAGTTTCTTCGCTGCAACTGTGTCATGGGGAACCGCTCGCTGTTCAAAAACGTGGCTTTGCTTCCAGGTGGTTCGTCGTGGTCGTTTGATAATCAGAGGAGCCTCAAGAAACGGCGTTACTTTGATTTCAAAGAATGGGAGCAACAAGACGTTCTCGCACCTAATGAGTTTTACCAGAAATTTGCCTTGGTGATGAATCGGATTGTTCCTGCGTACGCTGGAGACATTGAGAAGGTCGCACTATCTCTGACTGCAGGGCTAGATACGAGAGCTGTTATGGCCAGCTTGCATGCGCACGACCGTTCGTTTCCGTGTTATACATTTGGGGGGGTGTGGGGTGAAACCTACGACATCCGTACGGCGCGCAAGCTCGCCCTCATCTACAATCAGCCTTATCAGGCAATCAAAATTAATGGCAATTTTTTCAACCGCTTTCCGACTCTTGCGGAGAAGAGCGTTTATCTTTCCGATGGTGCACTCGATGCGTTTGGCGCCCACGACGTTTATTTCAACGAGATCGCACGCGAAATCGCTCCTGTGCGGCTAACCGGGAAGTACGGCACTCAAATTGTGAGGCGGAAAAAGCTCATTCCTTTTTCGCCGTTCCTTATGAACGCGGTAGCTCCGGATCTGAGACCGTTTCTCCAAAGGGTTCCGCCGCCGAGCCGAGTGAACCGGTTGCGCCATCCTCTTTCTAGGGCGGTAGCAGAGAATATTCCATGGTACATGTCGGGGAGACTTGCTGTTGAGCAATCTCAGCTGACCATACGCACGCCGTATATGGACAATGATTTGGTTCAGCTGCTGTTCCAAGCACCACGTACAACGGGGGATCCAGCAGAACCGCAGTTGCGTTACATAAACGATTACGGTCCGGCGTTAAGCCGCGTTGCCACGAGCATGGGACAGCTGGGCGCGAATAACGTGGTTACTAGGTCGCTGCTCTATCGATTTCATCGGGCCTTATCCAAGGTCGAGTACATTTACCTTTACGCAATGCCACATTGGCTCACTCGCGTTGAGCGATTACTCAGATTTTGGCATCCGGAGAGCTTAGTTAGCGGGCGCCACAAATATGAATGGTATCGTATTTGGGCTGCGACGCATTTCGCGGGCTTCATCCGCGAGACCTTACTGAATACGCAGGCAGATTATACGCGCTATTTTGACTATCCCTCAATAAGCAAAATGGTGAAGCGCCACACGGCCGGTACACACAACTATTTGAATGAGATCAACAAGGCGCTGACGATCGAACTTGTTTTTTCGTCGTTGTTGAAACCTTAGCGTTCTGCTGTCGATGTCGCGCCTATTGAGCATAGATAACTAGACACCAGGTAGAGAGATGGCAATCATTTGTCGAAAGCATAACCTTCTATTTATAATGGTCCCTAGGACAGCCTGCACTGCAATCGGCGAGCTTCTTCTCAAGCATTACGACGGGGAGTTTGTGCCTTCAGAGGACATTTTAGATTCGGCTGGCATGATTGTTGTGCCAAAAAAACATAGCACCCTGGAAGAGCTAATTGAGAACACGCTGCTCGCTCGGGAGGAGGCAAATCGACTTTTCAAGGTAGCGACTGTCCGCAATCCATTCGACAGCCTCGTATCGTTATACTTTAAGCAGCGGTTCAAGTACGAACCGCTTCTTGAAGACCGAAGCTCGTGGGCAAACCAATCGCCTCGTTATGTTAAGTATATGAGTTACGCCAGACGGCACTCGTTCAACCGATGGGTGTTTAGGGTGTGTTATAAAAAGGCCGTTAAGGGCCTTTTGGGATTTCAATCGTCTATGTTCCCAGAACATATACGGGGTATGGACGTGGTCTTACGATACGAAAGTCTTGAGGCTGATTTAAAGAGCGCATTTACTAGAGCAGGAATTCCCTGGAAGGCAGATATACCGGTAGTGAACCGGACAGCGGAAAGAGACGGGCGCGACTATCGCAGGTGTTATTCGCCACTTGCAAGGTTTGTTGTGGGCCGTGCCTATGCAGGTCACTTAAAGGCTTACGGCTATAGGTTCTGAATATTCACGAGGACCCATATTTTCGGCGAGTGCGTTGAATTATTGCAGGCCTGATGGCGCCGGAAAACGGAGTGGGAGTCATGAGTATCAACGAAGATTCTCGAAAGAAGACTTTGAATGGTTGCGAATCCTAGACGCGGTTGGGGACATCCGCGGAGTATCGAGTCGGTGAATATCTTGATTATCAAGCTTGGCGCAACTGGAGACGTTGTCCGCACAACGCCGCTCTTGCGCCGGTTGAGCGGTTCGGTCACATGGATCGCGGCGGCGAAGAACTGTGTGTTCCTGGACGGCCTGGAGGATAATTTGCGCCATTTCTCCTGGGAAACGCGCGCGAGAGCCTTAGATATTCCCTACGATCTGGCCATAAACCTGGAAGACACGCTCGAGGTTGCCTTTTTCCTGAAGAGTGTCGGGCCAGCCGAGATCTTCGGCGCCTACGCCGATTCGTCCAAGCGCTTGCGTTACACCGACAACTCGAAGCGCTGGTTTGATCTCAGTCTGATCAGCGTTTATGGCGGGCAGCACGCGGACAAGCTGAAGTTCCAAAATCGGAAAACATATCAGGATATGATCTTTCACGGCCTGGGTTTCACCTTTGGTGGCGAAAGGTATTTGCTGCCGGAACCGATTGAGACTGAGTTATCAGGCGATATTGCTATAGCAGCCGATGCCGGTTCGGTCTGGCCAATGAAGAAATGGGCTTACTACGAAGAATTGAAACAGCAGCTTGAAGATCACGGGTTGACGGTAAATATGCTGCCGAAACGATCGTCACTCTTGGAACATTTGGCCGATGTCCGGAATCATCGATGTCTGGTGGGAGGCGATAGTTTGCCGATGCACCTGGCGCTGGGGACGGGCACCCCGTGCGTAACTCTTTTTACGTGCACAAGTCCATGGGAAATTCACGACTATGGGATTCAAGAGAAAATTGTCTCGCCGCTGCTCGAGGAATTCTTCTACAAACGCGGCTATGACGAGCGCGCAACAACCGCCATCAGCGTCGAAGAAGTGGAGGATGCGGTCCTCACGCAGCTTGAGAAAGCTGGGTCTTCGCCGAAGCACGTCAGGGTGGAATGATGCCGCATCTAAGAGATCAGAGGTCAGAAGACAGAGGTCAGAAGACAGAGGTCAGCGTCGGTGTATCAACTATCAACGACTTGTCGCGCGCAAGTTCGACGAGGGTGGACAAACGCTCAACTCTTAACAATCAACCCTCAACTGCGCTCCGCGTTTCCCTGCTCACCGGCGGCGGGGACAAGCCCTACGCGCTTGGCATCGCAGCGGCCCTTACGTCAGCAGGCATATCGATTGACTTTATTGGCAGTGACGATCTGAGTGTGCCGGAGGTAGTCACCAATCGACGAGTGAATTTTCTTAATTTGCGGGGAGATCAACGACGAGAAGCCACTTTCCTAGCGAAGGTGCGCAGGGTATTAATGTATTACCTGAGGCTTATTGGTTATGCAGCTACGGCAAAGCCCAAGCTATTTCATATATTGTGGAACAACAAGTTCCAGTTCTTCGACTGCACGTTGCTGATGCTTTACTACAGATTGCTTGGAAAAAAGATCGTATTCACAGCCCACAATGTTAACGCGGGCAAACGGGATTCGAACGATTCATGGCTCAATCGGACCTCACTCAAAATTCAATATTACTTATGTGATCATATTTTCGTGCACACCAGCGGGATGAAAAGCGAACTTGTAGCAGACTTTCGGATTCCGGGGGCGAAGGTCG
>WNFX01001723.1_pt1 | contig 22341 bp, 19 predicted proteins | sample 5400111 | NCBI WGS metagenome assembly WNFX01 (sample SAMN13153363, study PRJNA577476) | soil metagenome | isolation source: 40 cm soil or saprolite under grassland replicate 1 | place: USA:California | collected 2016-06-15 | reverse complement strand
GTTTCGCGGGATGGATCGCGAGAACCCGCGCCGCTACAGCTCGTACGCCATCAAGATCGCGTCGGCGAACTCCTCGCCGCGACGGTAGTGACCCTTCCGATAGCCCTCCCGCGCGAAACCGAATCGCTCGTACAGCGCGAGCGCCGCCTCGTTCCACGGGAAGACGTGCAACTCGAGCTTCTGCACGCCGGCGCGGCGCGCCCAGTCCACCGCCGCGTCCAGCAGTGCCGTGCCGATCCCGCGCCGGCGATGCGACGCGGCGACCATCAGGCCGATGTCCGCCACGTGACGGCTTGCGGGATGCTGGTCGCGTGCGATCGAGAGGCGGCCGACGATGAGGCCCTCGTCCTCCGCCACGAAGACGGCTGCGTTCGGGTAGCGCCGGATCGCGCGCAGGTAACGCCGCTCGTCGGAGACATTGCGCCAGCCGTTCGTCGTCACGAGCCAGCCCTCCGGCTCGGAGCCGACGGCGGTGCCGAGCTCGGTCAGCCCTTCCGCGTCGGCCGCCTCGGCCTTGCGGACGATCATTCGACGACCACTCCCGCGCCGCCGCGTCTGGGGTCGCCCGCCGCGGCGAGCTTGCCGTCCTCGAAGGTCACTGCGGACGCGCCGCCGAAGTAGAGGTTCTGGCGGCGCCAGCGGATCACGTTCCAACCCATCGCCTCCAGCTTGTCGAGCTCGGCCGGATCGTGCCCGCCTTCGCAGTGCAGGTCCTCACCCTCGAGGTGGACGCGCGGACGGTCGATCGCGTCCTCGACGGGCAGGTTGTGCGCGACGACGTTGACCACGTTCTGCAGCACCGATCCGCGCAGGCGAAGCGAGCCGGCACTGCCGACGACGAGGTGCGGGCGGCCTTCTCTCAGGACGACGGACGGACTCATCATCGAGGAGAGGCGCGCTCCTGGCCGCGGCGGCTTCGCGAGGTCGAATTCGCCGATCATGTTGTTGATGTGGATGCCCGTGCCGGGAACGACGACGCCCGAGCCTGCTCCCGTGGACGCGGTCAGTGCGACGGCGTTGCCCTTGCCGTCGACGACCGAGATGTGGGTCGTGCCCTGCGAGACGATCGCGGCACGTGTTTCGAGGGCGCGCGCGAGCCCGTGGATCGAGCCTGCCGCGATGCGCGCGTTCGCCTGTTCGCGCATGACGCGTGCGAGTGCGTCGATGGCCTCGGCTTTGCCGGGTTCGCCCGGCCCGAGCTCTTCGAGCAGCGGGAGGCCGTAGGCGATCAGGATCCCACCCGCCGAGGGCGGTGGATTCGAGAGGTACTCCTCGCCGCAGAAGCTCGCGCGCACCGGTCGGCGACGAACGACTCGATAGTCCTCGAAGTCGCGCTTCGTCATGCAGCCGCCGTGTGCGTGGACGTGGTCGGAGATCCGGTCGGCGAGCTCGCCTTCGTACATCACCTTGCCACCCTGTTCGGCGATCAGGTCGAGCGTGTTCGCGAGGTCGGACTGGATCAGCGTGTCCTCCACCGCTAGGCGCTCGCCGTTGCGTTCGTAGACCTCGCGCGACTCGGGTGTGTGGCGCAGGATGACGTCGAGGATCGCGTGCAGGTACGCCTGTCCGTTGTTCAGCTCGACGCCCTTTCGCGCGAGGTCGATCGCGGGTTGGAAGAGGTCGCGCCATGGGAGCCGGCCGAAGGAGCGGTGCGCCTGCTCCAGGCCGAGAGGCGCGCCCGGGACCGCGCACGAGGCGGCGCCGATGTGAAAGACCTGGGTCGAGCCGCCGCTGAAGTCGACGTCGACGCGGTCCATCTCCCCGAGGTCGCGCTGGGCGAGCCCGAGACCGGGGATGGAGACGAAGAAGTCGAAGACCCGCGTGGACCGGTCGCGCGCCCGGTGAACGAGCATGAAGCCCCCCGAGCCGGGGCCCGTGAGGGGACTCTCGGCGACCCAAGAGACGAGCGCGGCCCCGACGGCGGCGTCGACCGCGTTTCCCCCGGCGGCGAGCACGTCGGCGCCCGCCTGCGCGGTCAGCGGGTGCCCGGCTGCGACTGCCCCCCTCATGCATGAAGGGTAGCCCGGTATTGGCAGCCGTATGATCGGGCGATGATCACGTGACGCGAGACCGGAACCGATCTCCATCGATCCCGAGCGGGCCGCCGTCCTCGTGGTCGACATGCAGAACGATTTCGGCGCCGTCGGTGGCATGTTCGACCGTGCCGGCATCGACATCGGCGGCATCACGGCGGCAGCGAGCGCCACGCGGGGTCTCCTGGGCGCGGCACGGGAGGCGGGTATTCCGGTCGCCTGGAGGACTGCACTGCCGAGCCGATCGGACAAGGTCTGTCGCGAAGCAGCAAGGAGGCGCCTCGCTGCTCGTGATCGAGACCCGTTTTGGCTGGGTCTCGACCGCGACTGCAGTCGCCGCTTCGCTGGCCCGGTACGCGGAGACCCTCGCGCAGCCGCGCTAGTCGAAATCGTCACGCTTTCGTCACCGCCACTCCTCCATTTGGGGTCAGACCCCTTAACACGACTTGTCACGCTTTCGGCACAGGTGTCCCTGCGGGAATCTCGGTCAGGTTGACTCTTTTCTCGCCACGAAGTTGCTGCCGGCGTGACACAATCGCCAGCCGGGGGGCCTGCGAGGGAAGGAGCACGATCGCGATGCCCGAGGAGAGAGACGTACTGGAGCGGCGGCTCAGCCGTGAGGACCTACTTAGGCTGGCAGCCGTCACCGGCGGCGCGGGACTGGTCGCCGGACGAACGGGACTGGCCCGGGCCGCGAGCGCGCACCTCGCGAAGGAGACCGGACGGCTCCAGGTGCTGGACTGGGCCGGCTACGGAAACGACGGCGGCCAGGCCATGTTCGCGCAGTACGTGAAGACGCACCCGAAGAACAAGCCGCAGTTCACGTACATGGGCAACGAGGCGGACGCTCTCGCGAAGATCCATGCCGGGCTCAAGCCGGATCTCTTCCGCCCCTACGTCGGCTGGGTCAAGTACTTCGCGACCAGCGGCCTCGTCCAGCCGTGGGACACGAGCCTGATCTCGAACTTCAAGAACCTGAACCCATTCATGGTCAAGGCCGGTCAGTACCAGGGCAAGCAGTACGGGATCCCGGACGACTGGGGCTTCGACGCGATTCTCTACCGCAGCGACAAGGTGAAGCCGAAGAACAAGTCGTGGGGCCTCCTCTTCGACGAGCGCTACAAGGGCAAGATCGCCTGGTTCGACGACATCGAGATGCTCTCGATCGCCGGCCTCTATCTCGGGTTCAAGAACACGTGGAACCAGACGGACGACCAGCTCAAGCGCTCACAGAAGCTGCTCATCTCCAAGAAGCACCTCGTCCGGAAGAACTGGTCATCCGAGACCGATCTGTGGCAACTCTTCGGGTCCGGCGACGTCTGGATCGCCTACGCCTGGCCGAACGACTGGGTGCAGATGAAGAAGAAGGGCCTGAAGGTGGTCTACATGCACCCGAAGGAGAAGCCGATCGCCTGGGTCGGCATGTTCATGCTGCTCAAGGGGACATCGCGCCCCCATCTCGCCCATGCCTACGTCGATGCCTGGAGCTCCGCAAAGTCGGCGAAGTGGCTCGAGGACAACTACGGCTACGGGCATGCGAACACGCTCGCGCGACCATCGTCGAGCGACCTGCTGCGCGCACTGCAGTTGACCAACCCGCGCGCCGTGACGGAGCCGAACGCGTACCTCGACCGCGACATCCCGCGGCGGGCGCTCTACGCCAAGCTGTGGGAACAGGTGAAGGCCTCCTGACAGGACTGTTCTAGAGACGATATGGCAGTCGAGGGCGAAGCCGGGCAGCCGCCGGTCCGCCTGCCGCGCCGCCGACGTGTGCGGCTCGACTTGACGACGCCCACGCTACTGGGTCTCCCGGTCGCGTGGCTCGTCGTCTTCTTCCTCGTGCCCATCGCGATCGTGGCGGCGTACAGTTTCGACGTCTACTCACTCTTTCCGGGCAAGCACGGATTCACGTTGGCCGCCTGGCGCGAGTTCGTGCACAGCTCGGTGTACCTCGCGCTGTTCTGGAAGTCCGTGAAGATGTCGCTGATCGTCTCAGCGATCATCGTCGTCCTCGCCTACCCCCTGGCGTACTATCTGGCGCTTTCCGGCACCAAGCGCAAGTACGTGCTCCTGCTCGTGCTGATCGCCCCGTTCCTGACGAGCTACCTATTGCGTGTGCTCGCCTGGAAGGTGATCCTCGGCGACCAGGGTGTGATCAACACGTTTCTCTTCTGGACGGGGCTGCGATCACCGGGTCATCCGATCTCCCAGCTGCTCTACAGCAGGTTCGCCGTCATGCTCGTGCTCGGCTACATCTGGCTCCCGTTCGTTGCCCTGCCGATCTTCGTCTCGCTCGAGAGCCTCGACCGCCGCCTCCTCGAGGCCGCGAGCGACCTGGGCGCCAGCCGTCTACAGGCCTTCCGGCGCGTGACGCTGCCGCTGTCCCTGCCCGGGATCATGGCCGCGTTCCTCTTCGTCTTCATCCCGACACTCGGCGAGTTCGTCACGCCGTCGCTCGTCGGGGGAGCGAACGGCTACATGTACGGCAACCAGATCGTCGACCTCTTCGGAACCGGGTTCCCCGACTGGGAGACCGGCTCGGTGCTGGCGATCTTCCTCTTCGGCGTCGTCACCGTGCTCACCGTCGTCTTCGCGCGGTTTCTCCAGCCCCGGCGGGTGGCTGCGGACTGATGGACGTCGCGCTCTCGCGCAACGGAAGGATCGCGCTGCGGGCGCTCTTCGTGCTCGTCGTCCTCTTCCTCTATCTCCCGATCGCGATCCTGCTGATCTTCTCGTTCAACAACTCCGAGCTGCCGTCGTTCCCGCTCAGCGGATTCACGCTCCACTGGTACCACCAGTTCCTCACCAACGGCGACCTGAGGGGAGCGCTGCAGACGAGCGCGATCATCGCGGCGATCTCCAGCGTGGGCGCCGTCGTGCTCGGCGTGCTGGCCTCTGTCGCGCTCACGCGCCGTCGCATCAGGGGAGGGGCGGCCGTCTCAGCACTGCTACTGAGCCCCCTCGTGATCCCTTACGTGGTCTTCGGAATCTCGCTGCTCCTCCTCTTCCATACGGTGGGGATCCCGCGCTCGATCCTGACGGTCGTCATCGGGCACATCGTGATCAGCCTCCCGTACACGATCCTCGTTCTCGTGCCGAGGCTCGAGCAGATCGACGTCTCGCTCGAGGAGGCTGCGTACGACCTCGGCGCGAGCCGCATGCGGACCTTCCGCTCGATCACGCTGCCGTTGATCCTGCCGGCCGTCGTGTCTGCATTTCTGATCGCATTCACGACATCGTTCGACGAGTACGCGGTCGCCTCGTTCGTCGTGGGGACGCGAACGACCTTCCCGATCTACCTCTACTCGGCGCTTCGCTTCCCGAACCAGCTACCGCAGGTCATTGCCGTGGCGGTGGTCGTGATCACGCTTTCGCTGATTGTCGTGGTGGCCGCCGAAGTCGGGCGACGGGTCGCCGAGCGGCGGCTCGGTGCCCTCGAAAGCGCAGGCTAGTTCTCCGGGATCGGAGCCGAGTCGCCCAGGATGGCGGCGTGCTCCGCGTCCCAGGACAGGGCCACGCGCGAGCCTGGCTCGAGCGGCCCGAGCGACTCGTCGGCGAGACGGTGGCTGACGACACGACCGGCGTGCGTGTCGACATGGAACTGGATGTACATGCCCAGATAAACGAGCTCGGCGATCGTCCCCTCGAGCCACGACCCGCCGTCGCGTGAGGGATCGTCGATCAACCCGATTTGCACGCGCTCGGGCCGCACCGCGATGCGGACAGCATCACCAGTCCGGTAATCGGAACCGACTGGGACGACGACCCGCTGGCCCTCGCCGAACCGACTCACCGCATACGTGCCGAGGAGCTCATCGATCACCAGATCGAGCGCGTTGAGCGAACCGATGAAGTCCGCGACGAAAGCTGTCTCGGGATGCTCGTAGATCTCACGCGGGCTGCCGATCTGCTCCACTCGGCCGCCGTTCATGACGGCGATCCGATCGGACATCGCGAGCGCCTCCTCCTGGTCGTGCGTGACGTACACGAAGGTCGTGCCGAGTTCGGCCTGGATCCGCTTGAGCTCGAATTGCATCTGCTTACGGAGTTTCACGTCGAGGGCGCCGAGCGGCTCGTCGAGGAGCAGGGCCGCGGGCTTGTTGACGAGCGCCCTCGCCAATGCGACGCGCTGCTGCTGACCTCCCGAAAGCTGGCGGGTGCGCCGGCGCTCCAGACCCTCGAGCTCGACGACGCGCAGCATCTCGTGGACGCGGTCGGAGTGCTCGGTTCGCGGGACGCGCTTCACCTTGAGCCCGAAGGCGACGTTGTCGTAAATCGACATGTGGGGGAAGAGCGCGTACTGCTGAAAGACCATGTTCACCTTGCGGTGATTCGCCGAAACCGCGGTCACGTCTTTGCCCTGCAAGACGATGCGACCTTCGTCCGGCACCTCGAAGCCGGCGATCATGCGAAGGGTCGTCGTCTTGCCGCATCCGCTCGGGCCGAGGAGCGAGAAGAACTCGCCCTCGCCGATCGCGACCGTGACGTCTTGCACGGCTCGGGTTTCGCCGAAACCCTTGCTGACGCCCTCTAGCGCGATCGCGACGCTACCGTCCGCCGCCATCGTGCGAGTCTAATCCGGAGAGAAGGAGAGCCCGCGCCGCCGCTGGCGCGGGCTCTTGCGAGAGGCCGCATCTGGTCCGACCTATGCTCGGTAGATGCACGCTGGGACGTCCGCTCACGGCGTGCCCGCGAAGTTCACTCGAACGAGTTACGCCTCCCTCACAATGTGTCGGTGCTCGGCATCCTCGCGACGCTTGCGCTGTCCGCCGCAGTCACATTCCCGCACGGCACGGCCGTGATCCGCACGCCCGGGCCGACCGTGCGTGTCCGAGTCGAGATCGCCGTGACGCCGGCCCAGCTGGCGCAGGGCCTGAGCGGCAGGCGCGCGCTCGCGCCCGGCTCGGGGATGGCGTTTCTCTGGACGAGCGATATCCGCGGCCGGTTCTGGATGAAGGACACGTCGATCCCGCTGTCGATCGCGTTCTGGAACAAGAGCGGCCGGATCAGCGGATCCTCGACATGGCGCCGTGCCGGCGCGATCCCTGCAAGGCCTACGATCCGAAGGTCGCGTTCCGCGGCGCGCTCGAGGTGAATCGCGGCGCGTTCGCGCGCTGCGGCGTCCAGCCGGGCGCCCACGTCACTATCCGGCGCTAAGGACACGTCCTGGTGCCAGGCACGGGTACGTCCCCGTCACGAGAGCGTGTCTTAGTTCCGCAGGAACGAGGGCGGCTCGAGCTCGTCGTCGGCTGCGGTGAGCGCGCTGACGAGGCTCGGGGTTCGCGAGCTGCTGCGGCCTGTGCCGCCCAGGCCCGTCGCGATCACGGTCACCCACACCTGGCCCGTGAGGCGGTCGTCGATCGTCGCGCCGAAGATGATCTGCGTGTCGTCGGTCGCTGTCTGCTTGATGACCTCCGCCGCCTCGTTCACCTCGAGCAGCGTCAGGTCGTCGCCGCCCGCGATCGAGAGGAGGATGCCGCGCGCACCATGGAGCTCGGTGTCGATCAGCGGCGAGCGCAGCGCACGCTCGGCCGCCTCACGGGCCCGGTTCTCCGTGCCCGACGAGAACCCGATTCCCATCAGCGCGCTCCCGGAGCCCTCCATGACCGTCCGCACATCCGCGAAGTCGAGGTTGATCAGGCCGGGCAGCGTGATCAGGTCACAGATGCCCTGCACGCCCTGGCGGAGCACGTCGTCGGCGATCTTGAATGCGTCCAGCATCGAGGTCGACTTGTCGAGCACCTCGAGCAGCCGATCATTCGGGATCACGATCGTCGTGTCACATTCGCGGCGCAGCGAATCGACCCCGGTCTCGGCCTGCCCCCGCCGCTTCGTGCCTTCGAACTTGAACGGCGTCGTGACGATGCCGACGGTGAGCGCGCCGAGGTCCTTCGCGATCTTCGCGACGATCGGCGCGGCGCCCGTACCGGTGCCGCCACCCTCGCCCGCGGTGACGAATACCATGTCCGTGCCGCGGAGCGCGTGCTTGATCTGGTCGTGGCTCGCCTCGGCCGCGGCCCTCCCGACCGTCGGCTCCGAGCCCGAGCCGAGACCGTGCGTCAACTCGCGGCCGATGTGGATCTTCGTCTCCGCGTCCGAGGTCTGCAGCTGCTGCAGGTCGGTATTCACGGCGACGAACTCGACCTGGCTGATCCCGGCGTCGATCATGCGGTTCACCGCGTTCAGCCCGGCGCCGCCGACACCGACGACCTGGATCTTCGCGAGGTACGACCCCAGCTGTCCCGCGCGGGCGTGATGCAAGCGCGGCGCCGGCTCGGGCATCGGCTCGATGTAACGCGTGACCGGCGGCTCGGGAATGTACGCCGCCGGCGGAGGCGGCTCAGGTGGCTCAGGTAGGGGCTCGGGCGGCTGCGGCTCCGGCATCGGATCGGGACGCGGCGGCGCCGGCGTCTCGACCTCGTCCTCCCACGTCGGTACGTGCTCGACGGTCGACTCGTGCGGCTCTTCCGCGGGCGGGGCGGGTGCTCGCTGTTCCTGCTGGCGCTGCGCCGCCTCGGTTGCCTTGAAGAGCTCTGCGAGAGGACCCTCACGCATGCTCGCGCGCTTTCGCGCCATTGAGCACCTCCTTAGCGAGGTCACGGTACAGCTGCGCGGCATCCCCGCTCGGCTCGTAGCCCAGCACCGACTGGCCCTTCACTGGAGCCTCCGCGTATCGGATCGTCTTGCGGATCTTCGTGTTGAAGACGAGATCGCCGAAGTTCTCCTTGAGGATGTCGACCGCTTCCTTCGAGTGCAGCAGGCGCTTGTCGTACATCGTCGGGAGAATTCCCTGGATCGAGACCTCCGGGTTCAGGTTCTCGCGGATCATGGACAGAGTGTTCTCGAGCTGCACCAGTCCGCGCAAGGAGAGGTACTCGCACTGCACCGGAACGATCACGCCGTTCGAGGCGACGAGCGCGTTGATGGTCAGCAGCCCGAGTGACGGAGGCGTGTCGATCAGGATGTAGTCGTACTTCGGCTTGACGCTCACGAGCGCCTTCTCGAGTGCGCGCTCGCGGCCGATCATCGACGAAAGCGCGAGCTCGGCGCCGGCGAGGTCGATCGACGAGACGGCGACGTCGACCTCGGCCTGGCGGACGATCTCCTCGATCGGCAGCTTGTGGACGAGCACGTCGAACATCGACCGCTCGATCTCGTCCGGGTTCCAGCCCTGGCTCATCGTCAGGTTGCCCTGCGGATCCAGGTCGACGAGCAGGACCTCGTGGCCCTTTTCCTTGAGGGCGACTCCGAGGTTCAGCGTGGTCGTCGTTTTCGCTACGCCACCCTTTTGGTTGGCGAACGAGATGACCCTGCCCAAAGGTGATCCCTTCTTAGTGGACGACGAAGCGCGTGTGTTGGGACGCGAAAGTAAACGTGAGAGCCCCACGGGGCGCTCTTTCGGGCCAGGATAGCGAGTTCCTGCCGATATACCGCATGATCACGGGCCTCTCGGACGCCGCCCTCGCGGCCCGGGACGCTTAGGCGCTCTCGACGGCCAGGCTGATGCGCAGGGTGTAGGCCAGCGACGTCGACACGCTGCTGAGCAGGCGGACGTCGCAGCTGGCCGGGCCCAGGTTCGGGATGTCGAGCGACCGCTTGGCCTGACCCTTGCGGAACGTGCGGGTCGCGACCACCGTTCCGTCGCAGACGAGCTGAGCGCGAGCCCGGACGCCTTTGCGGTTCGCCTTCGAGATCGTGGCGGCCATCGTCACCCGGCGACCCGGGCCGAGGAGACCGAAGGGGACGCTGAAGCGGTCACGCGGGGAAAGGGTTCCGCGGCGGCTGATGACCAGCGGGACTTCGGGGGCAGCGGGAAGAGGCGCGGTGGGAGTGCCGAGCTCGGCGAACATGGCCGACTGGAGGGCGGCGTCGGGCGGGCTCAGCCACGTGATCCCGTAACGGCTATGGGTGTGGATGTAGGCGTAGTCCTCGGCAAAAACCTCGGCGATGCTGTGACCCCAGCCGAGCGAGTAGTCGAACGCGACCTGGTTGCTCGCGAGCAGCGACGCCATTCCTCGCGCAGCCCACCACGTCGGCGTCCCGTTCAGCTCCGGAACGCCGGAGACATGCCAGAACGTATCGAGGTGATGACCGTACTCGTGGAGCAAGATCGTCTCGAGAAGCCTGCTCTTCCCGGCGGGAACGAAGATCGTGGGCGTACCGGTCCTGCTGTAGCACGCCGCTGCCTCTTGGCCGCCACAGAACGCGGGGATCTGCGGCTCGGGAACGATCGTGATCGTCACGTTGCTGATCTCGTTGCCGTGCGCGGCCGCACGCAGAACGCTCGAATACCACTCGGTGTCGACGGCAGTCGCTCGCACGTCGAAGGTGATCGTCCGTCCCTGGTCGTCGTGCGACGTGACGATCGCAGCGTTCGCGCCGGTCGCACCCGCAAGGGCCAGGGCTGCGTGGAGCGCAGCGACGACGGCGCGACCGCGGAACACGCCCGTCATCGAACCACGCCAGCCTAAGAGCCGCGTAAGGAGTCGGTAAGGCCCTAGGCGATCGCGGTCGCCCGGGCGCCCGGGCGGAAACGGGTGAAGAGCATCCAGATCCCGGCAGCGCCGACCAGTGCGGCCCCGACGATGATGACCATCCCCTGCGCCGCCACGGCGAAGGCGAATGCGTCGGCCTTGGGCACGCCGCCGATGATGAGGATCGCGGCGCCGGCACCGGCTTGCGTGGCCGCACCAGCAGGGGCGATCGGCAACGCCGCGGAAGCGGCGGAAGCGCAGAGGAACGCCAGCGCGAGCGGGAACGAGGCGCCCACCGAGAGAGCGTTCAGCAGCACGAAGACGGCGAGCCCACGGAGCGCCCACGAGATGGAGATCAGGAACCAGGCCTCCGACGCGGAGCGCTTGCAGGCGGTGTGATCCTTCAGCCAGCGACCGACCTTCCAGCGGCTGACGAAATTCATCTGGGCGATCCTCGGGAGAAAGAGAACGAGCACCGCTGCCGCGACTCCCGCCGCGGCGACGAGTGCAAAGCCCGCCTGGACTCCACCATGGCCCGAAGCGGCGGCGGCAATCGACGCCATCGGCGTCAGGGCAGCGCTGTCGAGCAGGCCGACGATGATCAGGGTGAGGCAAATGGCGCCAAGACCTGCCGTCTTCTTGCCGGGGCCGCGACGAACGACGGCGACGCGAATCGCCTCGTCGAAGCGTCCCGGGAGAGCCACTCCGCCGACGGATGCGGCTCCGCCTGCAGCGGCCAGCGTCAAGGCCTCAGGGCGCTCGCCTGCCGGAAAGAGGCGCTGCCAGCCCCACGCCTTGAAGGCGTAGGCGAAGAGAAAGAGGATCCCGGCGGCGACCACGAGGAGCGGGTCGGCATTCGCGAGCGGCCAGCCCGAATGCACGAAATGCAGGATGGTCAGGGCGGCAGCGGCAAGCGCCCCGGAGACGAACGCGGCGTTGATGCCGATACGGAATCTCCGAGAGCCTGCGAGACGGCGAGCTCTCCCCATACGAGGAGATATCGGGAACTCCGCTAGGAGGCTAATGACGCGAATGAGGGACTACTTTCGTGGGCGAGGCCGGGAGCGAGACGCAGGATGTAACTGAGTTCTGCGGGAGGGGCGTCACTCCTCGGGCTCGCCGTCATCGTAGCCCAATAATTCCAGCCCTGTGGTGAAGATCACTCCCCGCTAGCAGGTGTTGTTCGAACGGGGCTAGTACAAAACATTGGCCCGCTCGCGCGAGGACGATCACTCGAGCTCTTCGCCCTCCCAGTAGTCGAGCTGCTCGATGCGGCCGATCACGCCGACGCCGCGCCAGAAGATCTTCTTGGAGCGTGGGTACCAGCAGATGTCGTTCGGCTCGCGCGTTCCCCAGGCGATCAGCGTCAACCCGGAGTCGCCGGCGCGGAAAGCATGCGCGATTCCGGTGCCGGGCGGGCGGGCGACGACAGAGCCCCTGCGCACCGCATGCTGTTCGGGCTCGGCCGCCGGTGGCATCGAAGGCGTCAGCTCGAGCGTGCCGTCGCCGTCGAGCACGACCAGGATCTCCTCCTCGGCGGAATGCACGTGCGGCGGACCGGACAGCACGCCCGGATCCATCTCGATGTGCTTGAGGCCGGTCCAGCGCGAGCCCGCGGCACGCGCGAGGTCCCGCCGCCGCCGCCCGCCGCGGACGTCGGGCTCGACGTCTTGCGTGTTCACGATCGTCTGCGGGCGCCCGGGCAACGGATCTGGCCAGAACAGGTGCGGTTCGCGGTCCCACGGATGTCCTTCCTGAAGCTCGATGAAACCGGTGATCGACCACATCGTGCCGCCGCGGGGCAGCTCGCCGGTCGGCAGATACTCGCGCGCACCAAAAGCGATCACGTCGAGGCCGTCGTCGCCGGCGCGAATCGTGTGCGCCTCGTGCGAGCTCTTGTAGACGATGCAGTCGCCTGCGCGAATCTCGTACGCGTCGTCGTCGAGGAGCGTCAGACCGGAGCCGCCGAGCACGTAGAAGATCTCTTCGGCGTCACCGTGGATGTGAGGCGGCGTCGGCTGCTCGCCCGGCTCCAGCTCGATCCGGGTCGCGCCCGCTTTCCAGCTACCGGCCGCACCGCCGAGCGGGGTCCACGTAGCGGACATCTGGCCGCGTTCACGCCGGAATTTCTCGACGTCGTCCCAATGTGCGATCCCCACGCGGCGACTTTATGTGACGGGCTGTGCGAGAGTTGCATCGCAGCGTTCTACGGCGGTGCGTGCACGTTCGTCTCCTTCCAGTTTCGCCCAGACCTCGGCCGCCTGGACGAGCCCGCGCAGCTCCTCGAGCAGGACGCCGGGGGGTGCGCCCTCACGTTCGAGCTCTTCGATCCGGTCGAGCCGGGCCAGTACTGCGCGGGCCTCGTCCATGTCGTTGACGGTACGCGGCCAGGACGAACGGCTTTGCGCCGGAAGACGGTCTTCTTAGACTCTGGGAATGCCGGCATGTCCCACGTGCGGTGAAGACAACCCAGAGCGGGCGCGGTTCTGCTGGTCCTGCGGTGCCGCGATCGCCGAGGCGCCACGATCTGGAGCGGAAGAGCGCAAGATCGTCTCCGTCCTCTTCGTCGACCTGGTCGGCTTCACCGCAGCGTCCGAGAAGGCTGATCCCGAGGATGTGCGCGCTCGATTGCGTCCCTATCACGCACGCGTGAAACAGGAGATCGAGCGATTCGGCGGGACGGTCGAGAAATTCGTCGGCGACGCCGTGATGGCGGTGTTCGGTGCGCCGGTCTCCCGCGAGGACGACGCGGAGCGCGCAGTGAACTCGGCTCTCCGGATCCTCGAGGCGATCGTCGAGGCTCGCGCTCGGACGAAAGACCGATGCGTTAGCGGTGTTGCAGCAAGCGTGACATCTTCGCGCGCCTGGACGCCGCGCCGGCGCTGGCCGAGGTGGACGCGCTGCTCGGAGATCAGCCCGCGGCCGCCCGCGCCGCGAAGTAGCTCGCCGGCGGAGCACGCAGGCCGAGGATCGATTCGTCGAGAGAGGCGACGAGTTTCGCGCGGTCTCCGTGCATCAAGGTCTCGACGAGGGCGCGCCGAATGACATCGGCTTCGGGATCGCCCGCGAGCCGGTCTTGCAACTCTGCGCGTGCACGCGGTGTGTCGCCGAGGAGGATCGCGCCGCGAACGGCGGCGGCCCACAACCCGTCGCTGCCGCCGAGCAGCGCAGCGAGCGACTCGCGCAGCTGCTCCGCCTGGAACGGCCCGTCCTCGAAGAGCGAAAGCTCCCACCGGTCGAGCGCTTCGCCGAGCTCCGGGTCGTCGTCTGCGAGCGCGAGGCGGGGCAGAAGATCGGCCGCGAGGCCGGCGCGGAAGGAATCGAGCCGCGTCGGCTCGCCGGCGGGCTGCGTCGCGGCGATCGGCAAGACGGGACGGACTCCGTAGGGTCGCCAGTCGAGGCGCTCGAACAAAACAGGGCCTGCGGCGATGGGCGCCGCGGTGGCGAGACGGATCGCCGTGATCGCGTCGGCGAACTCACCGGGCGCATCGGGCGGTTCGGTCGCGCCGGGCTCGAGGGAACGTTCGAGCTCGAGGATGCAGAGGCGGTCGGCTTCCCGGCCGAAGTCCGTTGGGAGCAAGCCATTGGCCTCCGGCCAGAGCTTGGCGAGCTCGCCTGTTGCAGCGAGGCGGATGCGGATGTTGCCGCCGAGCTCGATCGTGGCGCCGCCGGTCGTGATTCCGATCACCGGCGCAACGGCGCCGTACCGGTGGCCCTCGCCGAAGAGCGCGGCCTCGAGCTCCGCGTACGCGCGCACGTACGCATCGTCGTCCCAGTCGAAGCCGCCGCACATCTCGGCGGTGCTCATCAACAGCGGGAGGAGCACGCTGCCGAAGAGCGCTTCGTGGTCGTCGGCGCGCGGGCCGGCATGTGCGCGGGCGAAGATCGCCGCTGCCGGCTCGCGGCGGAGCTCGTCCACCGCAAGCTCGGCGTCAGGCCGCTGTCGAAGCGTGTGCGCGCGCGCTTCGATGAACGGTTTGACCAGCGGCCGGTACTCGTAGAGCGCGGGTCGGTCGTAAGACGTGTGCTCCTCGAAGGCGAACGGGAGGTCGGCGCCACGGTCCAGCTCCTGAAGGAGGGCGCGGAACGAGCCGAGGCAAAAGGCCCGGAGACAGTCGAAGAGCTGCGGAGCGCGCACGATCACAACTGCGCTTACGCCGTCCTCGGTTCCTCTCCTTTCTGACACTCGGGACACCAGTAGGCCATGCGCGCGTCGTCGCCCTGCGGCCAGGAGCGGATTCCGACGCCGCAGCGCGGACAGGGTCGCCCCTTGCGGCGGTACGCCTGCGCGTGTCCGGGGACACCCTCGAGCCGGCCGCGCATGAGGCGATGCGCCTCCTCGAGCGTCGCGCGCAGCTCCTCGTCGGAGACCTGCGCGAGCCGTCGCCACGGGGAGACACGCGCCCGCCAGAGCGACTCCGCCTTCCAGAGGTTGCCGATTCCGGCCACGAGTCTCTGGTCGAGCAGGGCGTCACCGATCTGGCGTTGCTGGTCCGCGCGCCTGAATCGCGCGAGCATGGCGTCGTAGTCGGGCTGCTCCGCGAGGATGTCGGGACCGAGACGGCGCGCGACGCCGCGGTCGAGCTCCAGCACCGCGCCGTTGAACATGGCGCCGACGTAGTCGTCCCCGCGGAGCACGAGCCATGGCTGGCCGAAGATCGGGGTGTCGCGGCGGAAGACGCGCCAGCGTCCCTTCATGCGCAGATGGCTGCGGAGCACGAGCCCGCCCTCGAAGCGGAGCAGGAGGTTCTTGCCGATCGCCTCGACGTTCTCCAGGCGGCGGCCGTCTAGGCGCGGCGCGAGCTGTTTCACTGCCGCGCGTGGGTGCGGCGTCTCGACCTCGAGCTCTTGTCCCACGAGGACCTGGAGGCGCCGCGCGGCGCGATGAAGAGCGTCCCCTTCGGGCATGCTGCAAGGGTATGTCGCCTCGTGCGCGTGCCGCCGCCGCCGGCGCCTTTGCCGCGCTCGTCTGGGGATTGCAGGAGCCGCTCGACCAGCGGGTGTTCGGCTGCGACTACTCGGACGTGTTGTTTCTCGGCCGCGGGCGACGTTCGCTCGGCTTCGCGGCGCACATGGCAAATGGCGCGCTATTCGGTGTCGCGTTCGACACAGTGCGGCGGCGCGTCGACGTCGACGGGCGGCGACTCGCGCTCGCGCTGGCGCTCGGAGAGCACGTTGCGACGTGGCCGTTCATCAGCCTCGTCGATCGTCGCCTCGTCACAAGCCCGCGCGCGTTCGCCCAGGCCACGTATCGGCATGCGCTGTTCGGGCTGGTGCTGGGCCGGCTCGCCTGACAAAAGCGAGGAGCGGCCCGAGGGCCGCTCCTCCTTGCGGTGGGTCCCGCAAGCTTCAGACCGCGAGCTTCTCCTGCCTGATGCGCCGGACACCGAGGATCAGCACTGCCGCGCACAACATGGCGACGAACACGCCGAGCGCACCGATCCCAGCGGCACCCCAATCGAAGCCGCTGCTGCGGACGACTTGCGGCGGCTGCGCATACGCCCGGGCCATCGCCTCCCAGCGCAGACCTTCCACCCTCAGCTGCCTCGGCGTATAGAAGGTCGCTGCGGACCGGTTGGCATACGCGCGGGCGATTGCCTGCCAGCGCAAACCGTCTGCCTTCAGACCGTCCTGCGTGTAGCCACGCATCTCCACGTACCGGTCGGCGATCCCCTGAAGACGGAGACCGTCTGCCTTCAGGCCCTGAGGCGTGCTGCCCCCAACAGACATCGCGTTCGCGGTCCCGCCGGTCAGCGCGGCGACGAGGAAGACGAGGCCGACGAACCGGCTGAATGTGATCTTGGGACCCATCGTGTCCTCCTTGCTTTCGAAGCGGCCCCACGCCGCCTCCATGCCAAGAAGACGGCAGGCCGGTCATTCGCAGCGCACTTTCGGCCCACGATCCAGCCACTGGTGCGGTAATTCGGCGGTAATTCGCGGCGCTAGGCAGCCGCAGACCACGGTGCTACCGTCAAATCGAGGCACCGGAGTGGAGTTCCGCATCCTTGGTCCGCTGGAGGTCGTCGACGACGGGCGGCCGGTCTCAATTCGTCGCGGCAAGGAACAGGCGCTTCTCGTCTACCTGCTGATTCATGCCAACGAGGTCGTTCCGAGCGCGCGGCTGATCGACGGCCTCTGGGGCGAGCGACCCCCGCCGACAGCTTCGAAGATCCTCCAGAACGCGGTCTCCCATCTGCGCAAGCAACTCGGTGACGGCCGGCTCCTGACGAGAGATTCGGGCTACCTGTTCCGTGTCGAGGAGGGTGAACTCGACGTGCAGCGGTTCGAGCGTCTCGCGAAGGAAGGTCGTAGTGAAGAGGCGCTCGCGCTCTGGCGAGGGACTCCACTGCTCGGTCTCACGGAAGAACGCTTCGTCGACGATGCACGCCGCCGCCTTGAAGAACAGCGGCTCGCAATCCTCGAGGATCGCATCGACGACGACCTCGCTGCCGGTCGCCACGACGAGCTCGTCCCTGAGCTCGAACAGCTCGTCAGCCAAGAGCCGCTACGCGAACGGCTCCAGGGACAGCTGATGCGCGCGCTCTACGGCGCGGGCCGGCAGGCGGAGGCGCTGGAGACGTATCGGCAGGCGCGCAAGACGCTCAGCGAGGAGCTCGGCCTCGAGCCGGGGCCGGAGCTCCAGGAGCTCGAGCGGAAGATCCTGCGACAGGATCCCGAGCTGGCGGCACCGCGACGAACGCGGCTGCGTCCCGCAGCGAAGCCACGTCGTCGCATCGTCGTGGCCGTAGGCGGCGCCCTGCTCGTGGCTGCGCTCGTCGTCGGGGCGGTCTATGCCTTCGGCGGCAGCAGCACCCCGTTGCTTGCCTACCCCAACTCGCTCGCCGTCATCGATCCGGCGAACAACAAGGTTGTGCGCGTCGTCCCGGTCGGTAACACACCGCGCGGGGTCGCAGTCGGGCGCCACGCCGTCTGGGTGGCGAACTCGGCCGACGGCACGGTCTCCGAGCTCGACATCGACACGCTCCGGGTGATCAAGACGATCGGAATCGGAGCTCAGGCGACCGAGATCGTCGAGTCGAACGGCCGGGCCTGGGTCGTGACCGGGTTGGACAACACCCTGCTCCCGATCGACGCTCGATCCGGCGGCGTGCACTCGGCGATCCCTCTCTCGCGAGACCGGACCGCCAGCGCGTATGCCGTGGCGACCGGAGCCGGTTCGCTCTGGGCTTCGTCCGCTGACCGCCTGCTCGAGATCGACCCAGTTACGGGCACGATCCTCTCGAGCCGCCACGTCGGGGCCGGACATGAGGGGGCGGGCTGCTGTTTCAGCATCCACGACCTCGACTTCGGTGACGGAGCAATCTGGATCGCCGATGCTTCGGCAACGCTCGCGCGGGTCTCCCCGCATGGAGGCCGTGTGACCGGCAGCACGCAGCTCGGCGTCATTCCGGTAGCGGTCAAGGTCGGTTACGGCGCCGTGTGGGTCGGCGTACCCGACCCGAACCGTCCGGCGCTCGCGCTCTGGCGCGTCAATCCGCAAACGGTGCGCGTGACACAGACGATCACGATCGGGAGTTCGAACAACTACCTGGCCTCGCTCGACGTCGCTCTCGGCGCCGGTTCGGTCTGGGTCACCAATTACGACACCGGAACCTTGGTGCGAGTCGATCCGAACTCGCTCGACGTGATCGCAAAGATCAAGATCGGCGGCCATCCGTACGGCATCACCGTCGGAGCGGGCCGGGTCTGGGTCACCGTAAGTTAAGGACGCAAGACCGCACGTCGCGGGCCGGCGAGGAAGCCGGCTTCGAGCAGGAGCGGCATGATCTCCGTCTCGCCGACCGGCTCGCTGTCGAAGCGCTCCACCGCGAGCCGCTTCTTCGAGCCGCCCTTCTTGACGTGGTCGACCAGCGCGGTCAGTGCGACGCGCAGCCAATCCTCCTCCGGATCTCGGAGCGGCAACAGCGACCGTCCCCCACGCTCGACGAAAAGCGCCGGCTCGCCGCCGAGCAGGACGACCTGCGCGCCAGCGACGCGCGCTGCACGACCGTCTGCACGCTTCGGCCATGGCAGCGCCGCGCCGTAGGGCTGCGCCGGATCCGCGGCCGGCAACACGAGAGCCTCGGGCTCCTCGTCCTCGCGCGGACGCAGCTCGCGCAATCGCTCCACCGCACCCGGCAACGCGAACTGCGCGCCGCCGAGACCCTCGACGAAATAACCGCGCCGACAGACGCCGAGTGTCTCGAGTGCGCGCAGCTCGCCGTACACGGCGCCGTACCCGCCGGGAATCCCCTCGCCGCGCACGCCGTCGCGCGTGATGATGCCCTGCCGCTCCAGCACCAACTCGGCAAGTGCGCGCGAATCCGGCCGTCCGGGGAAGAGCTTGTCGGTCAGCGACCACCGTCCCTGCGTCGCGGTGATTCCCGCCGAGCGCTGGCGTGAGAAGCGGCGCGGGCGTCCGCGCTGCTTCAGCCGCGCTTCATAGCGGCGACCGGCACGTAACGGCGTCCAGGCGTCGTTCGTCACCTCGCCGGCCCAGACGAGATCCCACAGAGCGGGCAGCGCGACCTCGGGCTCGAGCTCCGTCGCGGCGACGAGGTCGTACCAGAATTCCGCGCTACGTCCGAGCGTTTCGCGGATGCTGTCGTGTGGGTCGCCCTCGGGCCGAGGCGCGGCGGCCGGACGTCCGAGTGCCGGTGCGTCCTCGCGGAAGAAGACGGCGACGCGGTCGAGGCCCGCCCCGACCCAAACGACCTCCCCGGACGCACAGAGCTGATCGAGCTGGCCGGGATTGAACCCGGGGACGCGGCGTGGCAGCACCTCGGACTCCCACAGCGACACCGGCAACGACAGTCCCTGCAGCGGCACGAGCGCTTCGCGCAACGTCGCGCGGCGGTCGATCCCGTGCCAGTGCGGCAGGAAGCGGCCGAACGCCGCCTGCTCCGCGGGCTCGACCTCCTTGCGCAACGCCGCGAGTGACGCGCGGCGCAGACGCCGAAGGACGTCCGGGTCGCACCACTCCCGCTCGGTTCCACCGGGGCGGAGCTCGCCGCGTAGGAGCTTCTCGTGCCGCTCGAGCTGCCGGAGCAACGGCTCGACGTCGCGGCCGAACCGCTCGTTCGCCTGCGCGGTCGTAAACGGCCCGCGTCCGCGCGCATAACGCGACACGACTTGCTCGAGAGATTCTGGGCCGCCCTCGAGAAAGACTTCCGGCAGACCGCCCGGCGGCATGACGCCGAGGGCATCGCGGTAGCGGCCCGCATCCTCAGCGGCGATCAGCCGCTCTTCGCCGGCGAAGCGCACGAGCAGCGCGCGGCGTTCGCGTAGAAGCGTTTGCGCAAAGCCCTCGTCGTATTCGCCTTCGCGCAGGTCTCCGCGCAGGCGGAGCTGGTCGTGAAGCTGGTCTGCGTTGCGCGGGTTGCCGCGCAGCTGCGCCTCGACCTCCTCGACCGCATCTGCGTCGAGCAGGTCGCGTAGCTCCTCCTGGCCGAGCAGCTCGCGCAGGAGATCTCGGTCGAGGGACAATGCCTGCGCCCGCCGCTCGGCAGGAGGCGTGTCGTCCTCGTACATGTACGTCGCGATGTAGTCGAAGAGCAGCGACGCGGAATACGGCGATGCCGACGCGGTCTCGACGTCGACGAGATCGAGCTCGCGGGTGCGCAGCCCCTGTAGCAGCCGCTTCAGCGCCGGCAGGTCGAAGACGTCTTGCAGGCACTCGCGGTAGGTCTCGAGGATGACCGGGAACGAGCCGTAGCGGCGTGCGACCTGCAGCAGGCCCTGCGCCTTGAGGCGCTGCTGCCACAACGGCGTACGCTGGTCGGGACGGCGGCGCGGGATCAGGAGCGCACGGGCTGCGTTCTCGCGGAAGCGGGCGCCGAAGAGCGCGCTCTGCCCCACTTCCTGTACGACGAGCTCCTCGATCTCGTCCGGCGCGATCGCGATCTCGTCGATCGGCGGCGGCGAATCGGCGTCCGGCAGATGCAGCGCGATGCCGTCGTCCGACCAGATCGACTGCACCTCGAGCCCGAGCGACTCACGGAAACGTGCGGCGAGCGCGAGCGCCCACGGCGCGTGCACGCGCGCGCCGAACGGGGTCAGGATGCAGAGCCGCCAGTCGCCGATCTCGTCACGGAAGCGCTCGACGACGACCGTCCGGTCCGACGGCACGGCGCCGGTCGCGGCGGCTTGCTCGTTCAGGAACAGCAGGAGGTTGTTCGCGGCCCGCTCGTCGAGCCGGTGCTCTTCGATCAATCGCTTCTGCGCGACTTTGTGGCTCTGAGCCACTAACTCGCGCGACGCCCTGCCGATCGCCTCCCCGAGCTCGTACGGGCGGCCGACGCCCTCGCCCTTCCAGAACGGAACTGCTCCCGGCACACCCGGCGCCGGTGAGACGAGGACGCGGTCACGCGTGATCTCCTCGATGCGCCAGGTCGAGGCGCCGAGCAGGAAGGTCTGGCCCGCCCGCGCTTCGTAGACCATCTCCTCATCGAGCTCGCCCACCCGGCCGCCGCCGTCGATCAGATACACGCCGAAGAGACCGCGATCCGGAATCGTTCCGGCGTTCGTCACTGCCAACCGACGCACGCCGCTGCGCCCGCGGATCACACCGCCGGTGCGATCCCAGACGATGCGCGGCCTGAGCTCCGCGAACTCGTCAGACGGATAACGGCCGGCGAGCATGTCGAGCACGTTCTCGAGCTGAGTCCGTGAGAGGTCGGAGAACGGGTACGCGCCGCGCACGAGCTCGTGCAGGTCGTCGACGGAGATCTCTTCGTCTGCCGCGATCGCGACGATCTGCTGCGCGAGCACGTCGAGAGGATTGCGCAGGATGACAGTCTCCTCGATTGCGCCTTCGAGCATGCGTTGCACAACGACCGCCGACTCGAGCAGGTCGGCGCGGAATTTCGGGAAGATGCGTCCCTTCGACACGGCGCCGAGCTCGTGCCCGGCGCGGCCGACGCGCTGCAGGCCGCGGGCAACGGACTTCGGCGACTCGACCTGGATGACGAGGTCGACCGCGCCCATGTCTATACCGAGCTCGAGCGACGATGTCGCGACCAGGCATGGGATCTGCCCGACCTTCAAGAGCTCCTCGATCTCGACGCGCTGCTCGCGGGCGAGCGAGCCGTGGTGTGCGCGCGCAACTTCCTTCTCTGCGAGCTCGTTCAGTCGGAGCGCAAGCCGTTCAGCGAGCCGGCGGTTGTTGACGAAGACGATCGTCGAGCGATGCTCTTCGACGAGCTTCAGGATCTCGGGGTAGATGGAGGGCCAGATCGAGCTCTGTGATCCTTCCGAGCCAATGTCCTGCGAGGCGCCGGGCTCGCGCATGTCCTCGACAGGCACGACCACCTTCAGGTCGAGCTCCTTCGCGACGCCGGCGTCGACGAGCTGGATGTCGCGCGCGCCCGAGACAAAGCGCCCGATCTCCTCCATCGGCCTTTGTGTCGCGGAAAGCCCGATGCGCTGGAAAGGCTCGTCGGTCAGCCGACGCAGGCGTTCGACGGAGAGCGCCAGGTGGGCGCCACGCTTCGTGCCGGCAACGGCATGGACCTCGTCGAGGATCAACGTGCGGACTCCTTTGAGGTTCTCACGCGCCCGCGACGTGAGCAGCAGGTAGAGCGACTCCGGCGTAGTGATCAGGATGTCGGGCGGATTTCGCAGCATCGCCGCTCGCTCTTTCTGCGGCGTATCTCCTGTGCGCACGCCGACCCGCAACTCGGACTGCAACCCGGCGAGCGGGCCGCGCAGGTTGCGCTCGATGTCGTAGTTCAGCGCCTTGAGCGGCGAGACGTAGATCAGCCGCAGCCCCTCACCCGGCTCGGAGTTGAGCTTGTCGATCCCGTAGAGGAAGGCGGCGAGTGTCTTGCCGGAGC
>WNFX01003887.1_pt1 | contig 22343 bp, 18 predicted proteins | sample 5400111 | NCBI WGS metagenome assembly WNFX01 (sample SAMN13153363, study PRJNA577476) | soil metagenome | isolation source: 40 cm soil or saprolite under grassland replicate 1 | place: USA:California | collected 2016-06-15 | reverse complement strand
TGGCACCTTATGCGGGCAGGGGAGAGCGGAGAACTGAGGAATTGAAACGTCCGGGCAAACACCCGCTGTTGTACATCGGCATCTGTTTGGTGATTATGGTTGTCTTCCTCACCGCGTATACGCTTATCCCGCCGGCATTTCAAAAATGGCAGGATGAGCGGGTCTACGGCTATCCGCGCACCTTCCAGACCGATGCCAACGTCGGCCACACGGGGACCGAGCATTTTATTGCTCTCAACAATCACGGCACCATAGAAGTTGTTGAGATCCCCAACTATCCAAGTCCGGCGAACCAGACCCGCCTGTATATCATTGTCCGGCTCACCAATCAGGGAGCAGACCTCATACCAGCTACCGTATCGTTTCCTGATGTCAACGGCGATGGAAAGCCTGATTTGGAGGTTGAGGTGCTGGACGGGTCAAACCCTTCGGTTTGGGTATTGTTCAACAACGGAACATCGTTTGTTCCCAAGCTCTAGCCAGTCTCAAGAGGAGCGGCCAAGTCAGACTTGGCCGCTCCTCTACCCGCAGAAAGTGAGTCAGGGATGCACACAAACACACTTGAGGAAACGGAGTTGACGGACACTACCAACGAACCACAGGCAGAAATTTCAGAACCAACCTCCACGACGCAACCCGAATTACCGGAGCCGGAGACAACCGCCTTAGTAACAACAGAGCCGGATATAATCGAGGGGGAGTTTGTTGAAATTGACCCCCAGGAAGCATCAGAAAATCACATTCCTCCCAAGCAGAAACCCTACTGGCTGCTTATTCCGTTAACGATATGTCTCTGTCTCTCTATTCCCGGCGTCTCATTTCTCCTGCCCCTTCTTAGCCCGTCAGCAACAATCACCATTATTCCGGCGGAGCGCACTCTCACCGCTACCGCAGCGATCCAGGTGTCGGGCAGAGCGTTACTACCACTCACACTCATGCAGAGTACCACTGCACCGGCCACAGGTAAACATCATCAACCCGCAAGCCGCGCAGCAGGCACCATCACCTTTTACAACGGCCTGCTTACCAGTCAAACCATCGCCGCCAGAACCATATTCACAGGGAAAGATGGCGTGCAGATTATCACCGACCAGGCTGCACATATTCCGGCTGGAAACCCGCCGAGCTACGGACAAGTCACGGTCTCAGCACATGCGGTTCTTACAGGCCAACAGGGGAATATACCAGCCTATGACATTAACGCCGCTTGCTGTGCCACTTCAGTCGTTGCCAAAAATACCAGAGGCTTTACCGGAGGAGCAAGCGCGAGAGACTTTTTTGTCGTCGCCAGAGAGGACATCAACACTGCGGTCACATCACTGCTTCTTGCGCTCAGCCGGAGCGAAGATGCCGCGCTACAGGCCCAACTTCACCCGGGCGAAGTACTCATTACCTCATCCTGTACATCGATAGTTTCAAGCGACCGAAAAATAGGAGACGCGGCGAAACACGTCACGGTAACTGTTTCCGAAACCTGCGGAGGCTTTGCCTATGCTGCTCAGCAAGTATATGCAGATGCGGTGCAGCTCCTTACAGCGCAGGCGGCAACCACACTTGGAGCAGAGTATGCACTGCTAGGAGACATCCAAATCTCCATTGTCCACGCAACTACCATAAACCGCAGCCAGGGAAGAGCGACTATAGTTGTGCAAGTCACCGGTACCTGGGTCTATCAGATCACACCATACATGCAGCAACATCTCCTCCGCCTGATTGCAGGCAAGACTACACAGCAGGCAGGAGCAATGCTCTTGCAGTTCCCGGGCATTGCAGGAGCGCAGATCAGTATGATCAGTATGAAAGGAAGGAACCGGACGCTCCCGGAGGACCCAAGGAGTATTCACATCATCATCGTCCATCGGAGCGCGGCAGAGTAACACGGTTGTGTTGAAATTGAAAGGGAAAACACTGGTCAAAATGGGGAAATATCGGGTATACTTGAAGGTACAAAGAAAAAGAAAAGCGGGTCGTGTTGCTACTTGCAATAGACAACACAACCCTCCCGTCTGTCAAGAGTTAGCTTGCAGTCGATTAGCCATATTTTACCACAAAATAGGCTCAATTGCACCCCCGGCTAACTCACGACACAAAAGAGAAAGTGAGTTAGCACTTTGTCCACCACCGCAGAGGTACCCCAACCGTCCAGCGTGCTGTCTTCAAACGCCAGCACTAATACCCCCACTAGTGTTTTGACATATTCTGTCGTTGTATTGCCCCTTCATACACAAGAGAAGGGATGAGCAATGACCAAGACAGAACAGGAACTTTTGTTTAAGCTGCTCATTGAACTTTTCTTAGAGAGTCCACAAAGAATAGACAAGAACCAGCAGGAAAAAATCGAGGAAAACCATGCGAAAGTTTCAACCACCGCTCCCAGGACAAGGGTATCACAGTCACATCGGACGGAGCATAAGGCCGACCCTGAGAACTGATAAAAAAGCGGCTAATTATGCCCGCCAGTCCGACCACTACGCAAAGAAGAAGGACAGCCAGAGTAAGGAAATGCAGACAGCAGATCTTATGGAATGGGCAGCCAGTCAAGGGTGGCTGTGGAAAGACCTTGACCCATACTTTGCCGATTTAGCGCTAAGCGGGACGCTTCGTCCAGACCAGCGCCCTGATCTGCTCAGGCTGTTTGAAAACATGGACAAGGGCATATACGATCATGGCTCTGTCATCTGCTTCCAGGAGAGTAGGTTGTTTCGGGATGAAACGCAGATTTACTACAATCAGTTCATCCAGAAGTGCAAGGAGCATGATATTGTCGTTGTTGTTGTCTCGCCCTTCCTGATGATTTATGACTTTCAGGACGATTTTTTGACAGAAATGTTTCGGTGGAAATGCAAGGAAGCAGCAGACTTTATTAAGCGGCATGTCAAAGGATGGCTTCATCCAGCGCGAGAACGAGCGGCAAGGGAACTCGGCCACTGGGCAGGACTCGGCGATATTCCAATTGGATACATTGTTGACTTTGACCCAAAAAGCCCGACCTTCAAGAAATTCATTCCCTATGAGCCACACGCACATATCATACGCCAGATATTCTATTGGTTCATGGAGTTAGGCGGAGATATCAGCCTTCTGTACAGAAAGCTATCCCAATCGCCTGTGATCTTTCCTTTTTTTGAACCAGATGTAGACCGGCGCAATATCAGCAAGCTCAGTAAATTCAGTACATGCGCGAGCGGGTATGTTATAAAAAATAAAACTGTGTTGCGCTCCATACTCACGAACCCTTGCTATGCTGGCTACAGGTCTGTGATAGGTGTCATACGAAGAGATAGCACTGGCGAGAAGATCATCAGCCATGAGCCAATTGTTGAGCGTGAGCTATTTGATTTCGCCTTCTATCGGCTATCCACATATGATCTTGACGGTAATCCGATAGAGAGCCGGAGAGTAAAAAGGTACTTTCATCGAGGCAATAAAGGGGAGTATGGGTTACTGAAGTTCAGGATAATATCAAACCAGGGAGAAGTACGTACCCGCGCCAGAGGCGACTACGATGAGCAGAACCCGCTTGACAACGGTATATACATTATTGAGCCTGAGCCTCAAGAGCATGAGTTTTCCTTAGCTCCCTCTGCCTATGTAGAAATACCTTGTGAGACATTAGATGTCCTCATTGTAAGCAGGCTAATGACGCATGTGCATGAACTCATCCAAAGGCAAGAAAATATCGTCTTGTATGATGAAGCGGCGGGAAGGATACGAGCAGAACGTCAGCAGAAACTCATACAAATAGAGAAGTCAATCAACGACATCGGCAAAAGCCAAAGCGCGTTAACTCGCAGATTAGGACAGGTTGAGGCAGAGATCGAGGAAGCAGAAGCGGAGAAGGACGAGCAAAAGAAAGAGCTAAAAGTGCGACGAAAGGAACTCATAGAGGAACAGATAGATACGCTTGAGATTGAACGGCGACAGCTACTCAGAGCAAAACAACAGCTAGAAAAGGAGGCGGAAAGCGATTTAGGCCAACTTGAAGATGAACTTATGAAATTGGAACAGTTGTGGCCTAAGTACACGTTTGAGAAAAGACGATCATTAATTAACTTTACCGTGAGAGAGGTAGTCATTGATGTTATGTCTACTCACTGGATGCATGTACAGGTGCTCTGGTTACACGAAGCATGGGGCAGAGAGGAGATGTATTACTACCGTAAAACAGGAAAGATGGCTAGCTGGACAAAAGAAGAAAATGAAATCGTGCGAGATAATTATGCAACCATGCCAAAAGCGCACCTCATGGCATTACTCTCTCATAGGGGTTGGTCAGCCATTTGCAGGCAGGGGTGCGAATTAAATATAGCAAGGAAGCGCGGTAGACCAATCAAAGAGGAAAGAGCTTACGGCGCAGATGGTGTATCCTCCCATACCGACCTGGAATTTATGCGAAGCAAAGGTATCCCGTTAAATGTGAAAAGTACAAATTGGCAACGACTGTACCCTCGCTTATGACAAGCGCCTCTGCTATTTCGCGGTTGGTCGCACCCTGCGCTATGAGGCGCAAGACTTCTATCTCGCGCTCTGTCAGGTCAGCACCCGCAGTGGGATTTCTCGCGGGTGGAGGAGTCGCAGGTTGCCTGTTCTGTTGACCGCCTGGTCCGCTCAGAGAGCTGATAACTTTGCTGGCGACCACCGGGTCTAGCTGGTAAATGCCATTATGGGCTGCTTTTACTGTCTGGGCCAGGTTGTGTGCGGGAATATCTTTGAGCAGGTAGCCAGTCGCACCTGCTCGCAGCGCTTCTATAACGTATTCTTCATCATCGAAGGTCGTGAGCATGAGGACCTGGCAAGAAGGTAACTGGCGGCGTACTTGATTCGTTGCTTCTACGCCGTCCATAACTGGCATGCGTACGTCCATCAAGATTACATCGGGCTGCAGAGACAAGGCCTGCTTAAGTGCCTCCTGCCCGTTAGAAGCCGTCCCGACTACCTCGATCCCGTCCTGTATAGCTAGAAGCGAGGCGATGCCATCGCGCATCAGGCGCTGGTCGTCGACGACCAGCACTCGTACAGGCGCAGCCTGTTTCTGGTATTCGTTTGTCATGGGCGTCCCCCTATATAGGCACAGTGACGAAAAGGGTTGTGCCCTTTCCAGGGCTGCTCTCTAATTTCAAGCGGCCTCCGACAAGCTCCAGGCGCTCCTGCACTCCCTGCAATCCATAGCCTCCTGAACGTCCCGGCTGCAGATGTTGCAGCAGCGCAGGCTCAAACCCGCACCCATTGTCGCTTAAAATGAGACTCACTCCAGCCTCGCTAAACGCCAGATTTATGTGTACAGCGCTGGCCCTTGCATGCTTTTGAATGTTAGTAAGTCCTTCTTGCGTTGCCCGGTAAAGGGCCAGCAGTACCTGCTTGGAGAAGCCTTTCTCGCTGCCCTCTACGTTCAGATCAATAGAGAACTGGCTATTGCCTACTTGTTCAACCAGAGCGGTCACGGCGGCTGAGTAGGAGAAAAGTTCCCGTTGTGTCCGCAAGGCTCCCACAGAACTACGCACATCCTGCAAGGCTTCGCTTGCCAGGCGTTTGGCGTCGCTGATCGCTTGATCCGCTTCCCCGGGTTCTTTATCTCGAAAAGCCTGTGCTTTCTCAAGCTGTACATTGATAACCGCCAGGTAATGACCCAGGCTATCATGTATATCGCGGGCGAGCCGGTTGCGTTCTTTGGTGGCAGCAAGCTCTGCCACCTGTTCTGAGTAAGCCTCGAGTTGCCGGTGCGAGCCCTCCAATTCGACGAGTAACTGCTCCGCACGGGCGCGGCTGGTGCGCTCTTTGACGACGGTCCTGGCAAGGCTGATAGAAAAAATAAGTCCTATAGAAAAGAGAGCCAGATAATGAATTTCAGTCGAATTGCTTAACCAGTTGGGAGAGTTCAAATAGTGTCTGACGATATAGAGCACCCAGTAAATGCCCACCAGTAGATAACCCACAGCGTAGCCGAAGTACAGGCACGCCAGGAATGGCACGATGAGGTAGAGGAAAGGCGAGAGATCGAGGTGATCGAGCCAGGTTACCACCTCAATTAGAATAACACGTGCCAGCAAAAAGTATACGGCAGCTCTGGCAGGTGTCTCTTCGCCATAGCGCCAGTACTCCAGACGATCTACAGAGAGCAGAGCCAGGGTGGTGCAGACCATCAAAGGCACTTGCCACCACGCTATAGGATATCCTCGCCCATAGAGCAGGTTGTAGAAAAAGCCTGCCATGACACATAGATAAAGCCCGGATGAGACCAGGTCAAACGGTTTGGGTATCAACCACCAGGTCCAGCCTCGTTCCTGGCGAGGTTGCCTGGCCGAGTCATTTACGACACCCTTCTGTGCATCTTTTTGCATGACTTTCTCACTTATCTCATCTGCCGGTGATTATGGGATGCTCGTGCTTGTTATCACGAGCATAGCAGAAAGCCGCGTGCAGGACAATATGCCACAGGTCATAACTGGCTTAGCCACATGGCATATGACCTCTGACTATTCCCTTTGTTTTTCTTCAGGCCTCTAATCGTACTTCCGGCAGTTAAAAATAGTCCACACTGCCTACGTCACTCAGGTCTCCTCCTGCTATGCTGTGTGTAGCATTGAAATAAACAATGTTATAAGGCAGGCGAAAGGAGACAATTCAGTGGCAAGCACTTCAGTTATGAACGAACAACTGGCGTTAAGCGAAATCCAAAAAAAGCATTATATTGGAGGCATCCATTTTGATCGTGTAATCACCATCTTCATCTGCTGGTTCCTGGGTGGGCTGTTCCTGGACGCGTGGGCGCATAACCACGGCCTGGTGGATAAGACATTTTTCACCCCCTGGCATGCTGTTCTCTATTCAGGATACGCTGCATGCGCGTTTGTCCTCGTCGCAACCGTGTTTATCAATCACCTGCGTGGTTATAGCTGGCAGGAGGCGATACCCGGCGGTTACGAGTTATCGCTGCTGGGCGTACCCTTATTCCTCGTTGCCGGTGTGGGTGACATGATCTGGCATATTCTTTTCGGGTTCGAGGTCGGCATCGAGCCACTGCTCAGCCCTACACACCTGGTGCTGGCCTTGAGCGGCTTGCTGATCATGAGCGGACCTTTCCGCGCTGCCTGGAGGCGCGCGGATCCCGTATCGACAAACAGTTGGGCCACGCTCTTGCCGGCAATCATCTCATCGACCGCGATCTTGTCGCTGCTCACGTTCTTTACATCCTTCGCCCACCCCTTTGTACAGACCGGGTTAGTGACAGATTCGTACGTTGGCGATGGCGAAAAGTCACGAGGAGCAGCAGCCATTCTGCTTCAGGCAGGCATACTCATGGGAGTTATACTCATGGCGCTGCGACGCTGGCGGCTGCCGGTAGGAACATTGACACTGGTCATTACGCTCAACATCGCCTTGATGAGTGTCTTCGGTCACGAGGACCAGTATAAATTGATACCCGTTGCACTGCTATCAGGAGTCATTGCTGATTTCCTGTTGTGGCGGTTAAAGCCAGCGGCCACACGGCCAGAAGCATTGCGCCTCTTCGCATTCACGGTACCAGTGGTATTCTACCTCGACTACGTATCCCCATCGTGTCGCTTTGGGCCAACAAAATTGGAATATCGTCTACTCGTTCGGTCGTGACCGTCAACGGTTCTGTCATTTCGACAGCTTACCGCATTTTCAAAATCTTGTCACCATTTGACCGAACCATGAGTATATAACCTTTGCTTGTGTTTTTCCCACTAACTTGGGATATAAAAGAGATAAAACTCTCGCCTGAATATCCTCCATGGAGATGCACCTGTGATGTGACCTCCCTTCTAGGGTATGCGTTTTCCCCTCTAGACGACGTAGAGGATTCTCTGAAAGCAAAACGGAAGAAGAGCGTACAAGAGAGAACATGAACGGTTCTCCTCAAAGAGAGGTGCAAGGATGCCTTTCTCAGGTGCATTGGAATGGCACTGTCCTGGCTGTGCAGCAGTCAATGGCAGCGAGCGACAGAGCTGTTTTGCCTGCGGACAAGTGTGGAGGGCTGAAGACGACGAGGATGAGTCGGTCAATCTCCTGCATGGACGCTACCGCCCCCTGCAGGTACTGGGCAGCGGTGGCTTTGCCGTCGTCCACCGGGCTGCGGATCTCCAACAAGCCGGCAAGGCCGTTGCCATCAAGCAGATCAGCCTGAGTGGCTTGAGCCCGCAGGAGATGAGTAATGCTACCGACACCTTCAACCGCGAAGTGCAGGCATTGATGTCCTTGCATCATCCCCATCTCCCCCGCCTCCATCATCACTTCAGCGACCAGGACCACTATTACCTGGTGATGGACTTTCTGGAAGGCCAATCTCTCGACCACTATCTCGTAACGGAGAACCATGCGTGCCGGTCGCTCTTGCCGCTGAGCGAAGTCCTCGCTATCGCCTTGCAGCTGTGCTCAGCCTTGGGCTATCTGCACCAGCGCGAGCCTCCGATCATCTTTCGCGATCTCAAACCTGCTAATATTATGCGCAGCCCTCGAGGACATCTCTACTTGATCGACTTTGGTATTGCGCGCCAGTTCAAGCCAGGACAGGTGCGCGACACGATGCCGCTGGGCTCGCCGGGCTACGCCGCTCCCGAACAATATGGCGCAGCGCAAACGACGCCGCGTTCGGACATCTATGGCCTGGGAGCGCTGCTGCACTTTCTGCTCTCGGGCGCTGATCCAGCGGACAGGCCGTTGCACTTCGCCCCGCTCTCGCTGGGTGAGGACCCACCGCGACGCGAGTTGACCAAGCTGGTGATGCAGATGGTGGAGTTGGATGCGAGCAAGCGCCCGCAGAGCATAGTTGAGGTGGGAACACGGTTGCAAGGTCTCAAGATGCAGTTCGAGATGTTTGCAGTAGTAACCAGAGACCATTCGTTTGGAGAGCAGAGAGCAGAAAAAGAGCCGCGCATGGATGCTTCCCTATACCAGGAACCCCTATTGGCGCAACGCCTCGACAAGAGGAACGCCTCACGCCGCCGGTTCTTGCTGGTTGGCTTGACCGCCGGCGCTGCACTGGCTCTGGGTGCAGGGATCTCTCTGATCCTCCCGCGCCTGCTTCCCTCTACTCGCGCCTTGCCTGCTGGAACACGTGAATTTGATCTGGACAACTCGAACGTCCTCACGGTCGCCTGGTCCGCAGATGGGTCTGTCTTCGCGGCAGGAGGCGGGACGAATCAGATAAAAGTCTGGCGCACCAGCGATGGCCAGGAACTGACCCGCCTTTCTGGTCCCGATTCAAACGCGGGGACCTGGTCGATAGCCTGGTCCCCGCAAAGCCGCTATGTTGCCAGCACTTGGAACAGTGCCTGGACTGGCAGTCGTGTCCGCATCTGGAAAGTGCCGACTGATGAGAATGCTTCGCTCTGGTCCCAGGAGAGAGACCTGATCCTCCATGAACATCTGAAGGCGGGGCCAGAAAATCTGAACGTGTGGCCAATGGTGGTTGCCTGGTCCCCGGATGGGACGCATCTAGCGGTGGGCGATTCAGGTGGAGGACTCCAGATCTGGAATCCTTTCAGCCGCCAGCTGCTCCGGGTGCTGCAAGCCTCGCAAGAAGACGCAGCAATCCCGATTTCCAGTCTGGCCTGGTCCTCAGATGGGACTCGCATCGCCGCTATCAATGTGGCAGAAGGTCCAAAGTATGGAGTGTGGAACGCCACGACGGGTGTAGCCATGATATTACCTTCACCGATCGGGCTACAGGTCATCCAGCCAGGTTGGTATCACAACCAGTCAACAGTGAGCTGGGCTCCTGATGGCATGACGCTTGCTGGAAGCACTGATGGGGAAGTGCTGATCTGGCAGTGGAATGAGGCGAGGGGAAGGTGGAATGAGGCACGTTCGCTTCCCGTCACCACCTCGAAGGTGACAGCACTGACTTGGGCAGCAGATAGTCAACGTTTTGCTACGGCGGACCTGGATAACAAGATCCTCATCTGGCAGGCCTCTACTGGCAAGCAGCTTGGCTCCTACAGCATCAGTCCACCTCAAGTAGGGGGGTGGAATCAAGACTCGCGAGCCCAGGGATATATGGATACAGACTTCCGGATTAACGCAGTAGCCTGGGCTCCCGATGGGAAACATTTGCTCTCAGGAGATCAAGCAGGCCGCGTTTTGTTGTTGGCCGTGCAGTGATAGGGCCTCGCGTGCCGGGCGGCTTGCTCCTTGAGGTTGTCGGGGTCGTCTCTGGGCAATTATTGGTAGAGCCCAGGTAGGACTGCCGCTATTTATTGCCGGGCTGGTCGCTGCGCTCACTGCATTTGTAGTGACGGAGCAGAGATCGACATCAAAATGAATGTGGCTCGTCAAGCTCCATCACTTTGGACTCAAGGGCTAAGTTTGCCATCTGATGGCCACTAATGGTATACGGTGAAAGCACGCGATCTGCTCCCGCCAGCTTCAGTTTCGCTTCCGTCTCATCGTGGTTAGATCGGACAATAATGAATAGTTTACTGCTTAAGTGGCGCGCGGAGAGTGTGATATAAATATTGTGCGCATCATTATCCGTGGCAACCAGCAAACACTTTGCATGCTGAATTCCTGCCTCAAGCAGTACCGCATCGCTCGTGGCATCCCCTTGTAAAGCCAGATATCCGCGTTGGATGCAGCTTCGGACAGTATCTCCCCTCTCGTCGATCACAACGAATGATGCATGTGCTGCCGCTATGTCTTCGGCTATGTGGGATCCGACACGCCCAAAACCACAGACAATATAGTGATTGCGCAAAGCCGCAATTTTGCTATCCATGAAACGCCTCCTGATCGCCTGGCTGAGGTGACCTTCTATCATGAATTCCATGCCCACCCCGAAGGTGTAGAGCAGCGACCCTACCCCCAGCACTATCACGGCAATTGTGAATATCCGGCCAGGTCTTGAAAGGGGATGCACTAGATTACCCACAGTAGCTATCATATCAATTGTCGTGTAGAGCGCATCTACAAACGAAAGCTGTTCGATCAGCATATAACCGGCTGTTCCCAGGACAACTACAGTGAGCACCAGGATAACTGCTATTCTAAGATGGCGTAAAGATGCTGGGGCATTCATCGGTAACTAGCCCTTATACTATTACTTCAGCAATACAGCCTGTCTATACATGCAGTCTACCAGGAACCATTATCTGATACAAGATTGAGAGCATTTCCTTCGTGCAAAAAGTGGGGAAGCTGAGCTGATCTGCTAGACGAGGCTCACTCTCGTCTCCTGAAGACGATGTTGGTAAGCCGTACAACTCCCCATGACGATGTTCATAACGCTTTCATGACACTTCCTCCCTATATTAGTACCAGAGAGGGCGAGGGGCGTCAGTTGGGTAGTGGCCCGAAACCCTGCCGGGTGGGCCTTTGAGTTATGAAATGCCCCCACGACTCATCACATGAGCATGACGCTCGCGTACCTGGAAGATCAGCTTACTGCTGTGAAAGCCGCAGTCCTAAAGAGGAACCGGCGAGTAACAATAACAGCGATGATGAAGGAGGAACAGCAATGGGTATGTTACGGATCGTATCAAACCGCGGGGATGATCGCCTGCTCTGGAATGAACAGGATGCACTGGCCGGTGATGCAGAAGCGCTGGCAGCGCTGCGAGAAGTAGAACGCATCTTTGCACGAGAGCGAGCCAGGGGTGCAACGGCTTTTCGCGTCGACCCGGGGAAGCCGGTAGAGCGACTTGGGCAGTTTGACCCACAGGCCTCGCAAATTATCATGGTCCCACGGGTCGTTGGAGGATGAATGTGGAAACACTCGTATACGTTTTGCTAGGGATCATCGTGTGTGTTTCCCTCTTGCTATTTTGGTGGTTCAACTCAAGTGCGGATCGACGGGCTCGCCAGCTTCTCCGTGCAGTCCTTACCCATGAACAATACCGCCAATTGATCCAGCGGGGCTACATCGATATCCCCAGCCCGAGTGACCCACAGCGTGTCTACCGCGTGCCACAAGCTCATGGGCGGGTGCACCTGATAGAAAACGAGAGATTACAAGCGAGTCTCTGCCTGCAACCGTTTGATTGGGTACCCGATGCTGATTTCGTGGTCATTCACAAGCTCATGATTGAGGCAGATGAGGAGACCTATCTGCAGAAAGCCAATAGGATTGTGCCGCTAAATGCTTCCAGGATAACCTGGTAGCATCGGTTTGCGGCTGAGAAGAATCACTCCTGTCTGGCCTGTCGACGACGTGGACCAAGGAAGCATTGGTAAAGTGTGCAGCCATCGAACGCTTCTTTGGTCAGGTCTTCCTCCTCTTCCACTTGTAACGGCCTCCTTTGCCATCCTGATCTTCTCCGCTCTGCTAAGCGCGTCTCAGCGCATCTTTGGGAGGATTCAGAATTATGAAATGTCCTCCCAAGATTCCCAGTTAGCCAGCAACGTTGACACCCCCTTTTCAAGACAGATACAATAATAAGGGTCCAGGGAAATAAGGCAAGCCCCTACATTATTTGCATTCTGCACACATAAAGATGAGGCAATAGAACAATGAAGATGTTTGTCTGTGTAAAACAGATTCCCGATCCTAACACCGTCGTCAGTAAACTCGATCCAAACACGAAGCGCCTGGTGCGCACCGGCGTTTCGCTCGTGCTCGACCCGGGTGATGAAAGCACTATTTCGGCCGCGATCAAGCTTAGAGATACCGTTGGCAACAGCGAACTTACCGCTATTAGCATGGGACCCGCCAGCGCACAGGAAGGATTGCGCCGGGCCCTGGCAATGGGAGCGGATCGCGCCATTTTGATCACCGATCCCGCGCTGGGCGGTTCCGATGCATTGGGCACTGCTCGCGTGCTCGCTGCTGCTATCAAAAAGGAAGAGGCAGACCTCATCTACTGCTCAACCGAAAGCACCGATGGCTATACAGGTATGGTCCCCGGCGGTATCGCAGAGTTTCTAGGCATATCGCAGCTTACGTTCGCACGTGAAGTTACGGTCGAGGGCAACAAAGCCATTGCAAAATGCGTCACGCTGACCGGCTACCAAACCGTTGAAAGCCCCCTGCCGGCTGTTGTCACTATCGCCAGCGGATCTTTCGAGGCTATTTACCCGACGATGAAGGGTATTATGAGCGCAAAGAAGAAGCCCTTTGTCCAGTATAGCCTGGCCGACCTTGGTATTGATCCTTCACAGGTTGGAGAGGCCGGAGCGCGCGAGCGAATTCTGACCACCGGCAAGGCCGAAGCCCGCGCAGCCGGGCAGGTGATCAAAGACGATGGCAACGCTGCCCAGGCTATCGCCGACTTTTTACAGCGCTACCAGTTGCTCTAAGGGTTAACAGGGCTGGAAGCAATCCCGTTTCTCTCTGTCTACAAGGGATGCTCCCACGCGATATTACACACAAGGAGAAAACTTATATGTCGAAAACTGTCTGGGTGCTGGTAGAACTGGAAGATGGCAAAGCGGCCCGTTCCTCACTGGAAGTCCTGGGAAAGGCTGCGCAGTTGGGCCGTGCCGAGGCTATTGTATTGGGCTCGGCCGCCAGGGAAGTCGCTCCTACCCTCGGAGAGTATGGCGCGGAGAAGGTTTATGTCCATGCCGATGCCAATTATGACAACTACCTGACCTTGCCCGCCGTGGACACCCTCAGCGACCTCGTCAAGCAGCACCAGCCTGCGTTGTTATTGCTCGCCACCACCTATAACCTGCGCGATATTGCTGCGCGTTTGAGCGCGCGCAACAATATGGGCCTGATTACCGATGCAACCGACCTGAGTTTCGAGGACAATAGGCTCAATGTGACGGTTCCCTGGGGAGGTGACAACGTTGTCACCGCAACACACTCCCAGCAAGGCACCGGCATCGTATTGACTCGCCCGAAGGCCTTCCCGGTAGCACAATATGCAGGCAGGAGCGCAGAGATTGAGACACTGAACGCTTCTATCAACCCCGAATCACTCAAGATGAAAGTACTGGAGCGCGTAGAGGTGCAGAGCGAAGGCCCATCTCTGGAGGATGCAAGCGTCATCGTGAGCGGTGGGCGAGGCCTGGGCAAAGCGGAGAACTTTCATCTCGTAGAAGAACTTGCCACTGCACTGGGCGGCGCCGCAGGGGCGACGCGCGCTATTGTCGATGCTGGCTGGCTGCCCTATAGTTACCAGGTTGGGCAGACGGGGAAAACAGTGAAACCTACCCTCTACATCGCCTGTGGCATCAGCGGCGCTATCCAGCATCTGGCAGGCATGAAAGGCTCCAAGTATATTGTAGCCATCAATAAGGATGAGCACGCGCCGATTTTCTCTGTGGCGGACCTTGGCATTGTAGGGGATACGCTGACCATTCTTCCGCAATTGACGCAAGAAGTGAAGAGGCGCAAGTCTCAGTAAGCTTTAGCTGGTAGACTGTCAGCCCGGATTTAAAAAAGGAAAACAGATTGACACAATCTCTTGAGGAGGTGTTCGGCATATGAGGCGTCCCCAGGCGGTGATATTTGATCTTGGCGGGACGCTGGTCCATTCGCCAGGCGGGGATGGGAATGTGGACAGCCGCTGGATGCTCTCCTACCAGTATCTCACAAAGATGTTTCCGGACGCTCAGTGGCCGGACTGTGAGGTGTATGTCCGTGCGATGAAGGAGGCCGAGGATGTCCACTGGCAACGCGTCGTGAAAGAGCAGTGGAGTGGGCCACCCACAGGTTTGCTCAGCGATGGCTTCCGGCGTTTAGATTGCCAGGTGAACGAGGAAGAACTGCTAACGGCACTTGATGGCTATGCTCAAGCAATAGAGGGATGGGCCATCCCTTTCCCCGATGCACATGCAACCTTGAGAGTGCTCCGGCAACGTGGCTACCGGATTGGACTCCTTTCCAATACCTGGTGGGCTGCAGAATGGCACAACGCCCATCTTGCTACCCACCATCTTCACGAGCTGCTTGACGCCGTAGTCTATACCTCTGACCTGCCGCACTCCAAACCACATCCCTCGGTGTTCTTAGAGGTAACCACCCGTTTGGGTATGGAACCGCAAGCCTGTGTGATGGTTGGCGATATGATGATCGACGACATTTCTGGTGCGCTCGCTGTAGGAATGCGAGCGGTATGGAGACTCAATGATAGATGGCTCAGGCCGGATCACATCGTCCCTACAGCTACGATTACTCACCTTGCGGAACTGCCACCGTTGCTTCGTCAATGGCAGGGAAACTAAACAGTGCCTAAGCTTTTCACACCGTACAAAGGTTTACCCCTTCCTCTTTCAAATTAGATTTGACGGAGTAGGAGCTAACTTGGTGCTATAATTAGAATTAGTCGAGAGGGGAACAAAATATAAGCAGGAGGAGAGAATGACCACAGTCCTTGAAGAGATTCACAAACTCGTCGAGCGGCGCACACCTAATCGTCAATGGCAGGCACTAGAGTTTATTCGCAGGCTCGCTCAGACAAATCAAGCTAATGTGCCTTTATCTGAGCCTACAACGCCGCTACCCCCAGGTACACCCGGTAGCGTTCTGCTCAAACTACGCTTCATGTCATCAAAAGAGGATGTCGAAGCCATGGAGCGTGCGTTGGAAGACTGTGAGAGGATCGATTAGTATGATACCATCACCAACCGGGGGATCGATCGGCATCATATTCTTTGTGCTACTGGCTGTAGTAGCACTTGCGCTCTTTGGGCAACGCATAGCCGAGCTGATTACCCTACTCGTAAAAGCCCGGCGTACCAACCGCACCGACCATATCGACGATCGCATCGGTGAATTCTTTTTGATCGTTCTTGGTCAGGGCGGCGTGCTGCGTGATCCTATCCCCGGTATCGCACATTTCTTTACTTTCTGGGGTTTCATCATCATCCAGTTTGGCCTGCTTAATTTAATGCTTGGAGCCTTCGGCGTCTCGTTGCCCATCATAGGGAATAACCCTGTATTCGCCAGCGTCCTGGATGCTTTTATCATCCTGGCTGCTATCGCTATAGTATATTTTGCCTATCGTCGAGGCGTGATACGCCCTAGACAGCTCTCCAGCTTTTTACACGGCCCCTGGGATGGCTTCATCATCTTGATTGGCATACTACTTATCCTCCTTACACTCTCACTTGTCGAAGGCTTCGAGTATGCCGCCAGTAATGGCGCAGTCTGGAGTCCCATAGGGATGGCACTTGGTCATACGTTTACCGGACTGGGAACAGCTACCAATACGATCTTATTTCGCTTCTCCTGGTGGACGCACATTATCATCTTCTTTGCCTTCCTGGTGTATATACCGCGCTCCAAACACTTGCACTTGATGGCAACACCCTTCAACGTCTTCTTCCGCAACCATGGACCCAAGGGTGCGCTGCCTTTGCTGGAGAACCTCGAGGAGCGCGAAGATTATGGTGTCTCAAAGCCTGAACAGTTCACGTGGAAACAGTTACTCGATGGATACGCCTGCACAGAATGCGGGCGCTGCAATACCGTTTGTCCAGCAAGCAATACAGGTAAGCCACTTTTCCCCAAGGAAATTATCCTGGGTGTCAAAGAAGCGCTCTTCGTAGACAGTAATGAAATTCTCGGCGAGAATACATTGTGGAGTAAACTGGGCGTGGCTGGCGTAAAGGCCGACAAGACCCCGGAAGAAAAGGCAGCGCATCATGAACCGATGGTCGGAGGTATTATCTCCACCGATGCATTATGGGCCTGTACGAGTTGCAGCGCCTGTATGGAGATCTGCCCGGTCTCCATTGAACATGTACCGACAATCATTGATATGCGCCGCCACCTGGTGATGGAGGAAAGCGATTTCCCACCGGAGGTTACGTCGCTGTTCAACAACATCGAGCGCAACTTTAATCCCTGGGAAATCAGCAACGATAAGCGCGCCGAGTGGGCAGCGGGACTGGGCATACCGCTGATGTCACAGAATCCTGATGCCGATGTGCTCTACTGGGTCGGCTGCATGGGATCATTCGACCAGCGCAATAAGAAGGTTGCCTCCTCGGTTGCGAAGATTTTGCTCGCTGCAGGGGTCAACTTCGCCATTCTCGGCCCCGAGGAGTGGTGTACGGGCGATCCCGCACGGCGTATTGGTAACGAATACCTGTGGCAGATGATGGCCCAGCAGAACGTCGAAACGCTGAACAACTATGGTTTCAATCTCACCAATCAAGGCAACGGACACAGCAATGGAGCGGCGAATGTGGCCCCCAGGCACCGCATAGTCATCACCGCCTGCCCACACTGCTTCAACACGATCAAGAACGAGTACCCACAGCTTGGCGGCAATTACGAAGTGATGCACCATAGCGTCTTTATAGATAAACTGCTGGCCGAGGAGAAAATTACGCTGCCGGAGGGCTTTGACGAGCGGAAGCTGACCTATCACGATCCTTGCTACATCGGGCGCTATAATGACATATATGATGAGCCGCGCCGCGTGCTCACGGTGCTCAACAGCAACGGCGTGACGGAGATGCGCCGCCACCGCAATAAGAGCTTCTGTTGTGGCGGAGGGGGTGGACGCGCCTGGATGGAGGAGAAGATCGGCAAGCGGGTCAACCAGACTCGCGTGAGTGAGGCGCTGGAGACTGGTGCTGAAGTGCTCGCCGCTGCCTGTCCATTCTGCATCACCATGTTTGACGATGGCGTCAAGGGAGTAGAGGCTGAGGACAAGATGCAAATCGAGGATATCTCCGAAATTGTGGCGCGAGCAATAGAGTCAAAGTAGAGGTAACCTTCGTGGTCGCCCACTTTCACTAATTGGAGGGAACAAGCCTATTCCACGGCACACAGGGAGAACGGCGATGTCTTCCGTTCCCCCTTTTTCTAAGCACAACTCGTTTAGCCCTCAACTGTATAGATGAAGTCGTACTCAGTGCCCTGGGCATTGCGGGCATGCAATTTCATCTCTCCTCGCGCCCCGCGGTAGGACCCTGTGCCTCCGGTAATCGCCAGTACCGAATCCGATGAGTCGAAGAACGGGCCTTCTACAGTAATCTGTCCTTTCGCAAGGAAGACCGTCCAGAAGCACTCCCAGGCTTTACCAGGATCGGTCCGCACACAGTGACCATTGTCGCTACCAAGCTGTGTCTTATTATCCTCAGCGAAGACTGGATTGGCAAAAGCAAGAATGTCTCCACGCGAATCCCCGGAGGGGCCAATATCAACAACCGTATCCGTAATAGCATGTTCAATAACGTGAATTTTCTTATCGCCGCTTGCATGAGCGGCGAATATACTATTGCTCGTGGTGAAAAACAGCGCTGAGAGGGCGATAGATATCAGCGAGACCACAGCGGTGAGAAGGAAGGATTTCTTCATAAAAACTCCTTTGTGGACACCCATCACCTGAAGGTGATCGGGAGGAAACACAGCCCCGAAGGGGAGCATTTTTGGCAGGAACGCCCAAACCTGTTGGAAGCGAAAAAATCGCTTCCCTCTCTTGCGAGAGTAAGGTGCTCTTCGCCAATGTTCAAAAGGCTTGTTCGGCTTTGCAACACGGTTCCTACCCATCAGAACATTTAATCACAAAGCGATAGAGCTACAAACTAGAGCAAGTATTCATAGATATCGTGACCTTTCGAACGGAGTGCCAGAGGCACCAAGGCTAGTCAGCGAGAACTTGTAAGAGACGAGCAGAAGTCACCCCTGCTCACAAGCCTATCCTTTTTCAGGGGATTGGGTCACTGACCTTTCGAACTCCTTACAAGGTGCATAAGAAACCTGTCCGTCGTGGCGCTACCAGTATAACGACGGAGACAACACGAGAGCAGAATGCGCGGAAAGGGGCCTGCTCATGCCTGGAAGTATATCGATTGGTTGTTGAGTTTGTCAATATTGCAAGATGTATCAAAGTATATCAGAAGACAATTCTGCGCTTGAGGTGTCCAGATTGTATAATAAAATATCTTACCGAGAAAGGAAATCTTATGCAGCTAACAAACAAAGGCGTTTTAGTCACAGGTGGAGCATCTGGCCTGGGGGCGGCTTGCGTACGACTGTCACAACAATCTGGCGCAAAGATCGTCATAGCCGATTATAATAGTGAGACGGGTACAGCGCTGGCAAAAGAGTTGGGCGACTCAGCTCTGTTCGTCAAGACCAACGTGGTGAGTGAAGAAGATGTGCAGGCCGCCGTGCAGGCTGCGATTGAAAAATTTGGCGGCCTACACGTGGTGATTAACTGCGCCGGTATCGGCGCGGCCGAAAAGGTGCTGGGTAAAAATGGTCCAAGCAGCCTGGAATCGTTCACTAAAGTGATTCAGGTGAACCTGATTGGAACGTTCAATGTGATCCGCCTTGCCACGGCTGCGATGTCTACAAACGAGCCGAACGAAGGAGGTGAGCGCGGCGTCATCATCAACACAGCGTCTGTGGCGGCTTTCGATGGGCAGATCGGCCAGGCAGCATACTCTGCCTCGAAGGGTGGGATAGTTGGTATGACGCTGCCCATAGCGCGCGAGCTCGCGCGCTATGGCATTCGCGTGATGACCATCGCCCCGGGTATCTTCGATACGCCCCTACTGGGCAGTTTGCCAGAGCCTGCTCGCATTTCCCTTGGACAACAGGTTCCTTTCCCGCCGCGTTTAGGTCGGCCCAGCGAGTACGCGGCTCTTGCGCAGCATATTATCGAGAATGAAATGCTCAACGGGGAAGTGATCCGCCTGGATGGGGCACTCCGCATGGGAATGCGCTAACATACAGCTTTTCAACCTCAGCTTCTAGTATCGTTCCTAAACCTGCATAACTAATACTGTCGAGAGGGAGAAACCAGTATGCTGACGCACTCCCTCTCATTGTTTGTTGGGCAGGGCTTTCCAATTCTAATAAACGGAACATGAACCAGTGAGTACAAGAGCGAGAGCCTGCTCAAGATGAGCATCAAAGTAGCGCATCTCGGGGCAGTTATACGAACATAGCTCGATCTTGAAGTTCATTGAGCGTCGCTTTGGTTTACCATCGCTCGCCAGTATCAACCACCAGTTTGATACTTCGACTCCAGGAACGAGTAACGACGCCGCCGTTGACGGCCAAACGGATGGGCCACCTGCTCCTCCTCGTGATGGCTTATCACAAATCGGCGATTTCTTCGACGCCTTCGACACTTCACAGAACCCAGATTATTATCCATCTTTGCCCGGCCTATGAGGAAAGCTCTATCAAGCCAGGTTTATCTACAAATGCTACACTCGATCCTCTCATTCTACCACTAGAATGGAGCAAGGATCATAGTATATATAGAGGTGATGTGTTTCACTAAGCATGAAGAAAACCTCTACCATCAAAGTGCAACCTTAACCAAAACGTAACCAGATCACAACGCTTTTGCCCTCCTATCTGCCCCAACTCCCACTTATACTAATATCGGTAACCTCGGGTATGCTTTTACTGGTTTGACAGCAAAACCAGCCGTGTAGCATGTTACTGCTTTACCTGGAAGAGGGAAAAAATGATAGATTTACATGCTGGCACAAATAAGAAGAAGCCGTTCCATAGCAACTTGAAGTTATTATCATTGCGAGCGAAACGTACGAAAAAGTATTTCTTCTATTTGATTCTTGTTATAATATTATCGATCCCATTATTTATTCTAAATTATAAAATATCGCATACTAAAGCAGATGCGTCTACAAGTTTTTCATTCACAGTAGGGGGAGATATTGGAGGAAATAGAAGCACTTCATCAACACTTGATCTTATCGCACAGTCTGGTAGTAACTTCCATTTGGCGATAGGGGACCTCAGTTACTCAGAGATCACTCCTGAATCAGCCTGGTGTTCCTATGTGCAAAGTCGTGTAGGTAGCACCTTTCCATTTGAACTTATTTCTGGCAACCACGAGGATGGAGGAGAGGCTCAGGATGGGCTGATAGACAATTTTGTGCAGTGTCTTCCTGACAGATTAGGAGCAGTAGGAACGTACGGGAAAGAATACTATTTTGATTATCCTGCCTCTTCCCCAATCGCACGATTTATTATGATCTCCCCAGATCTTACTTTTACAAATGGAGGATTATATTCTTACGCAGCCGGAACAGACCACTACAACTGGGTGGCAAGTACGATTGACAATGCACGTGCAGCAGGCATCAAGTGGGTAATTGTTGGCATGCATAAAGTATGTATTAGCATTGGTATGATACCTTGTGATATAGGAAATGATCTCTTTAACCTGCTGGTAAGTAAAAAAGTTGACCTTATCTTGCAAGGACATGACCACGATTACCAGAGAAGTAAACAACTCGCTTTAAATGGCACAACCTGCACTGCTATTCAAGCAGAAACATATAATAGCAATTGTGTCGTCAATGACGGTTCAACAGGAAGTTACACACAAGGTTTGGGACCGGTAGTTGATATTGTAGGCACTATTGGAGAAGGACTCCATACTATTAGCACCTCCGACGGAGATGCTGGCTATTTTGCTAAGTGGATGGGGAACAACATTAATCCAACAAATGGACTTACTAAGTTCACCGTATCTTCCAATCAACTGACTGTTTCTGCGAATTTTACAGGCTCCACTGTTCCTAATAATTTTACTGATTCTTTTACCATTACCAGTTCGACGGCCACGCCCACGCCCACGCCCACACCGCCACCAGGGAGTATTTCGCTGCGCGCTGCAGCCATAGGCAACAATGGCGCAGGAGACTCGATACTTACCATCGGGCTGCCGGCGGGCACCCAAAGTGGGGATGTGATGGTCGCCCATGTGATTGTTCACCCAGCCGGCAATGTGATCACTCCCCCGGCAGGCTGGAGCCCGGTGCTGCGGCAAGACAGCCCTTCAGCTATCTCGACCGTCAGTTATGTGAAGGTCGCAGGCTCATCAGAACCGGAAACCTATACGTGGAGTTTCGGGACGTCAGGTCAGGCCTCCGGGGGAATAGCCAGCTACATTGGGGTCAATACTACCACGCCAGTAGATGCCAGTCACGCCCAATACAACCCATCCACCAGTAATGTGGATAATAGCGGGGTGACCACCACGGTGGCCAATGATATGCTCGTTTACGCCGTGGGCATCGCTGTCCAAACGACCGTCAATGTCCCAGCAGGGTTTACCCAAGTGTGGCGTACCGGCAGTAGAACGTCGACCACCTCAGAGATGTCGCAGGAGACTTTCTCCTCAATCGGGGCCACAGGTACGATTCATGGCACGCATAATGGCGGAGCCAATTCCAATATCACCATGCTGATTGCGCTCGAACCCGCCCCCCCAGCAACGCCTACGCCCACGCCTACTTCTACCCCAACTCCTACGCCGACGCCACCACCAGGAAGTATTACGCTGCGAGCAGCAGCCACCGGCAATAATGGCGCAGGAGGATCAACGCTCACCATCGGGCTCCCGGCCGGAACCCAAAGTGGGGATGTGATGATCGCCCATGTGATTGTGCAAACTGCCAATAATACGATTACAGCACCAGCAGGGTGGAAGCTG
>WNFX01005207.1_pt1 | contig 22350 bp, 19 predicted proteins | sample 5400111 | NCBI WGS metagenome assembly WNFX01 (sample SAMN13153363, study PRJNA577476) | soil metagenome | isolation source: 40 cm soil or saprolite under grassland replicate 1 | place: USA:California | collected 2016-06-15 | reverse complement strand
TTATTGAGCGAGAACGAAGTAGCCGAGACGATTTTGAATAAGATCGACAACTTGACTTCGACGAGGTGATGAGTGCTGAAATGAAATCGCAACTGGTCGCATTCGCGCGAGAACTTGGTTTCGATTCGTGTCGAGTCACGGCCTGCGATCCCCCGCCCCACACGAACGAATTTCGCGATTGGCTTGAAGAGGGCGCGCATGGCGAAATGGATTACATGGAACGGGGCGCGGACAAGCGCGGCGATCCGCAAAGAGTTCTGCGCGGTGCGCGATCGGTCATCGTCCTGGCGATGAATTATTTTCAGGGCGAAGAGGAACGGCGGTCGCAGACCGCCGCTGCAGGAAGAATCGCGCGCTACGCGTGGGGTGATGATTATCATGACGTGATCGCGGCAAAGCTGGATAAGATCGACAATTACTTGCGCGGATTCGGCGGCGAACAAAAATGCTATGTCGATACCGGACCGATTCTCGAACGCGATCATGCCGCGCAAGCAGGGATCGGCTGGCATGGTAAGAGCACCATGCTGATCGATCCTAAACTGGGGACGTGGCTTGTCCGACTGGCGCGATCACCGCGCCCCATCGGCTGGACGCGCGGCGTTGCATTTCCTATCTGACGATCGAATTAAAGACTTCGATTCCGATCGAACTGCGACCGCTGATCGGCGATCGCATTTTTGGCTGCGACGATTGCCTCGATGCCTGTCCGTGGAATAAATTTGCCGAAGCGTCGCGCGAAACTGCCTTTGCGGCACGAAGATCGACAGCTGGAATGGCGCTGCGCGATTATCTCGATCTTGATGACGAACAGTTCCGGGAATTGTTTCGCCACTCACCGATCAAGCGAATTAAGCGGCGCGGATTCTTACGGAATGTTTGCGTCGCGCTCGGCAACGCCGGTGATGAATCGGATCTCCCTGCGCTGGAACGCGCCGGGCGCGATGCCGAGGCGCTCATCGCCGAGCATGCCAGGTGGGCCATCGATCGGATTCGAACGCGTTGCGAAGGCAAGATGGCCGTAGTTTGTTGAATCCAAAGTGCTAGCTGAGCGCATCTCAACCTTTATCCAAATGAACGCGATTTCCTTTGCAAAGGTCAAAAGACGAATTACTTCTGGCGTTTTTACGAAAAGCGATTCTCCTCCCATGCATCAAGCCGTAACCACTCCCGCCGGCGCTCCGGTAGTGCCGCGCAAACGTCGCCCGCAGCGCAAGGGCAAGATCTTGGTCGGCGTGGGCGCGGCCATTTTGCTCTTGATCATTGCCCTCATCATCAACAGCAAGCGCGAGAAGCCGATCCCGGTAACGACGGAAAAAGCCGCCCGTCGCAACATTCTTCAGACTGTGTCAGCGACGGGAAAGGTCCAGCCGGAGGTGGAAGTAAAAATTTCGCCGGAAGTAGCGGGCGAAATCATAGAGCTGCCGGTCCAGGACGGAATGGCGGTGAAAAAGGGCGATTTGCTGGTGAAAATCAAACCCGACTCGTACAAGGCGCTCGTCGAACAACAGGAAGCGGCGATCAGCACAGCGAAGGCGACGAACCTGCAACAGAAAGCGACGCTGCTGAAAGCGGAGCAGGATTTCAAACGCTCGGAAGATTTATTTAACAAGAAGCTGATTTCAGCGCAGGAATACAACGCCGCCCAAGCGACGTTCGACGTGGCGAAGAATACTGTCGAAAGTTCGCTCCATGAAATCGAACGAGCCCAGGCCGGATCGAGCCAGGCGCGCGATCAACTTTCCAAGACGACAATCTATTCGCCCATCGACGGCACGATCACGTTGCTGAATAGCAAATTAGGAGAGCGAGTGGTGGCCACGAACCAGTTTGCCGGCACGGAAGTGATGCGCGTAGCCGATCTAAGCCACATGCAGGCAGTCGTTGACGTGAACGAAAATGACGTGGTGAACGTGAAGGTCAATGATAAGACGAAGGTCACAATCGACGCGTATGCCGAGCGAAAATTTCAGGGCACCGTCCAACAAATTGCGAATACCGGAAAGACGACTGGCGCGGGAACGCAGGAAGAGGTGACCAACTTCGAGGTGAAAATCAGGATCGACGATCACGACGTGAACCTGCGCCCGGGTTTGAGTTGCACAGCGGATGTCGAAACGAGCGAGGTAAAAAACGCGATGGCGGTGCCGATGCAAAGTGTCACGATCCGTACCGGCGATACAAACTTGAGTCCGGAAGAAATCGAGAAGCACAAACAAAAAGTGGCGGCCCGCGACAAGGGCGACAACAACGCCGAATTCACGAACGATCGTCAGGAGAAAGCGACGCAAAAAGAGGAACGCGAAAAATTATCAAAAGTTGTTTTCGTGAAGCAAGGGAGCAAAGCCAAGATGGTGAAGGTCAGCACCGGCATCGCGGACGATTCCTACATGGAAATTAAGAGCGGCGTGAATCCGGGCGATGAAATTATTTCCGGCAGCTACAGCGCGATCAGCCGCAAATTGAAGGACGGCGCGAAGGTTACCTACGACAAAGAGGCGTTGAAATAGCGCGAGGCGGAGGCGTTTTTGCAAACGCAAACGATGCAAAATCTCGATTCAATCAGGCCGCCGGGGTCGATCGTTATCGACATCGAAAACCTGACCAAGGATTACGTAATGGGCGAAGAGATCGTACGCGCATTGCGCGGCGTGTCGCTACAAATTCGGCGCAACGAATATCTCGCGATCATGGGGCCGAGCGGGAGCGGCAAATCGACCTTGATGAACATGCTCGGTTGTCTCGATACGCCGACCAGCGGGCGCTACGAGTTCAACGGGAAGAACGTGGCGGAGATGAATGACGATGAGCTCGCGGCAATCCGCAATCGCGAGATCGGCTTTGTTTTTCAAACGTTTAATCTCCTCCCCCGCTCGGACAGTCTGCACAATGTCGAGCTGCCGCTTATTTACGCGGGACTCGATCCGGAAACGCGCGAAGAACGCGCCGCACAGGCCTTACGTGACGTCGGGCTGGGCGACCGTTTGCATCACAAGCCTAACGAGTTGTCCGGCGGGCAACGGCAGCGCGTAGCAATCGCGCGCGCGCTAGTCAATCAACCCTCAATTATTCTCGCGGACGAACCGACCGGGAATCTCGATTCGAAGACCGGCGCAGAAATTATGTCGATCCTGGAAACACTTTATGAGCACGGCCACACGATCATTCTCGTCACTCACGAGTCGGACATTGCACGGCACGCGCGGCGCACTGTGCATTTGCGCGATGGCTTGATCGAAAGCGACGAGTTCGTGCAGCCCGGCGAAGTTCCATCGCTCGCCTATACATGAAACGTTTTCTTTACGAACTGAGCGAAAGCTGGAAGATCGCCGCCGCGCAGATGCGCGCGAGCAAAACGCGTTCCATTCTTACGGCGCTGGGCGTTATCATTGGCATTGTCGCGGTCACGCTGATGGGCACGGCGATCAACGGGATCCAAACTGGATTCGACAAAAGCATGTCCGTGCTCGGCGACGACGTTCTTTACGTCACGCAATGGCCATGGAAACGGGTTGATGACTGGTGGAATTATCGCGACCGCAAAAAGATCAAGACAGAATACGCGGAAACCATCAATCGCCTGATCGAGAAGACGCCAAACTCTAATCTGGTCGTGGCCGTGCCAACGTCGAGCCTGATGCGTTCAATCAAATACGGCGGCAACGAAGTCGAAAATGTCTTCACGCTCGGCACGACGTCGGATTTCATCGTAACATCAACAGTCGATTGTAAGGAAGGCCGCTTCTTCAATGAAATCGAATCGCGCGGCGCGGCCAACGTCGTCGTGATTGGCTATGACGTGGCCGATGCGCTCTTCCCTTCGGAAAACCCGATCGGCAAATCGGTTTTGATCAACGGCCAGCTTTTTAAGGTCATCGGCGTGAATACGCGCCAGGGAACATTTCTCGGCTTGTTCAGCTGGGATTCGATGGTGGCAATGCCGCTGACTGCATTCAACAAATACTTCAGCACAAAAAGCGATTCGGACGTGCGGGTAAAAGTGAAAGACAAAACAAAATTAGCGGACGCGAAAGATGAGCTCACCGGACTGATGCGACGTGTGCGCGGTTTGCCGTCGGAAAAGAAGGAAGATTTCACGATCAACGAGCAGCAGGCGTTTAAGACCACGCTCGATCCAGTGAAAAACACGATCGCCTTTGCGGGACTCTTTATTACTGGGCTTTCGCTTTTTGTCGGCGCGATCGGCATTATGAACATCACGTTCGTGAGCGTGAAGGAGCGCACGAAAGAGATTGGAACGCGCAAAGCACTTGGGGCGCGGCGACGGACAATTCTATTGCAGTTCCTGATTGAATCGACCGCGATTTGTCTGGTCGGCGGTTTTATCGGACTCAGCTTTGCTTTCTTGATGTGTTCTGGGCTTGGAAAAGCTTTCCCTGATTTTCCAATTCATTTTTCGATTAGTCTGGTTGTGATGAGCATGATCGTTTCGGTCATGACCGGTTTAATTTCCGGTTTCGCGCCGGCCTGGACGGCTTCGCGCCTCGATCCGGTGACGGCGCTGCGCTATGAATAGATCGGCTTTTACCGCAAAGGCCGCGGAGAACGCAAAGATGGTGGACATCAATAAACTAACTGAGGTCGTGATTGGCAGTGCGATTGAAGTACATCGCGCGCTTGGGCCAGGTCTCTTGGAATCAACGTACGAGATGTGTCTCTGCCACGAACTGAGTCTTCGGCAAATTCCATTTGAGCGGCAAAAGGCAATACCAGTCGTTTACAAAGGTATCGCACTAGATTGCGGCTATCGTGCAGACCTTGTGATCGATGGCCGCTTGCTCCTTGAGATCAAATCTATTGACGCAGTCGCGGCGATTCACGATGCACAACTGCTTAGCTACTTGGAGTTGGTTGGCTGGAAGGTTGGATTACTAATAAATTTCAACGTTCAGCTGCTGAAATCCGGAATCCGACGCCGCGTCCTCGGGTTAATTGAACAACCTGCTTTATGATTTTCTCTGCGTTCTCCGTGTCCTCTGCGGTGAAATGATGATCAAGATCGACAATGTTGTTTCGCGAAATCATTAAGATGGCCTGGAGCTCGTTAGGCGCGAACAAGTTGCGTTCTGCACTGACCATGCTCGGCATAACTATCGGCGTTTTTTCCGTCATCTCAGTGATGACTGCAATCGGCGCGTTGCAAAATTCGATTGAGAATGGCCTGAGCTTTCTTGGCTCGAATATTTTTCAATTCGCGAAGTATCCCGCCAATGTGAGCGTGACCGGCGACGTGAAGAAAAAATATCAGAACCGGCACAACATCACCTACCGGCAGGCGCTGCATTACTACAAGTTAATGGAGGAAAGCGCGAGAGAGATTTGCCTCAAGAGTTTTGCTTATGAGGTGAAAGGTCAAGCCGTCTACAAAGGTGTGAAAACGACACCGAGTCTTCTCATCGTCGGAGCTAATCGAAGTTTTCTGACCGCGAACGCTTACACGCTCGGTTACGGACGGAATTTAAACGATGAAGATGTCGATCTTGCGCGGAACGTGATCGTCGTCGGAAAGATAGTCGAGAAGCGCTTGTTTCCGCATGAAACGCCCATCGGCAAAACAATCAGGGTAACTGGCCACACTTTCACCATCATCGGTGTTCTCGCGGAAAAAGGGACTGCCTTTGGGCAAAGCCAGGACGATCTTTGCATCATGCCAATTACGCGATTTTTCGAGGATTTCGGCGAAGCGAAGCGGACGGTCAACATAGCGACGCAATCTTTTTCGGCGGAAACGTACAATGCAACGCTGGGTAAAGGGATAGGCGCGATGCGGATCGCGCGTGGGTTACGGGCCAATCAGGAAAACGATTTTGAGATTTATTCGAACGATTCGCTCAAAAGTGCGTTCATTTCGGTCGCGGGGGTGGTCCGCGTCGGCGCGTTTGTCATTAGTTTTATCGCTTTGGTGGCGGCCGGCATCGGCATCATGAACATCATGCTCGTGAGCGTGACGGAGCGGACAAAAGAAATCGGCGTGCGAAAGTCGATCGGTGCCCGCAGTCGCGACATCCTGCGGCAATTTTTGACTGAAGCCGTTTTTATCTCTGAAGCGGGCGGTGTCCTCGGGATCCTTCTTGGAGTGATCGGCGGGGATTTGCTCGCGCTTTGGCTACAGGTTGACCTGATCTTTCCTTTCGGCTGGGCAGTGGCCGGGCTAATCGTGTGCTCTGCTATAGGCATCGGATTCGGCTTGTATCCGGCGGTCCGGGCAGCGGCCCTCGACCCGATCGAAGCGCTGCGCTACGAATAATAAAGAGCGCGGGACGGCGTTTTCGGCACGAGGGCACGCAACTTGCGCCTCCTTTGCTTTGACCATGTCTGACGCTTCCCTTATTCTGGCCATCTCCAGCCATCGCTGACGTGCCTGCTTCGCTTCCATCCGCTGCCGAGACCGCGTCGCGAGGCGGCATTCTTCTAATCGAGGAGTACGACGCACTCGCGGTGGCGATCGGCTCAGCGCTGAAGAAGTTTGCGCCCCGTCACGCAACCAGTGTGGCCCGTTCAATTTCGGAAGCGCGAGCTCTCATCGCCAAAATTGTGCCCGATCTTCTGGTGGTCGATTCCGATCCGCCCCAACCGGGGATAACCGAATTCTTGCATGAACTGCAAGACGCCCGTCCCGAGGCACGGGCGCTGATCATAGCTCCGGGAATTTCTCACGAGATAGCCGTCGAGCGCAGAGCGCACGGAGCTTTGCAATTCATTGAGAAGCCTTTCGACGTAGCGGATTTTGGCGCTGCGATCCAGGCTTTGCTCGGCCCGTGGAGGGAGACGGGTTCGGCAACTCTGCGCGGAACTTTGCACAACATCGGTCTGGCCGACCTCGTGGTGCTGCATTGTGCGAGCGCATCCAGCATCCTTCTCAAGGTAAATGCAAGCGATGATCAAAGCGGCGAGATCCACATCGTCGACGGACAGATTTTCGATGCGGCGACGGGAAATTTCCGAGGCGAAGCCGCTTTGAGTGAAATGTTCGGTTGGTCGCGGGCGCGAGTAAAAGAGGCAGTCGAAGGGATGCGGTCGGAACGGACCATTCACGGCGCGTGGACGTCAGTGTTTTTCGAATCCAACCGGCGTTCCATGCCCGCTTCGGCATCGAGCATCCCGCCATCAGAAAGCGCTTCGCAGGAAAAACCGGGCCGGGAGAAAGGTAAGAAAGTTGTCGTGATCGACGACACCGAGATGCTGCTTATTTTTGTAGAAGAGGTCCTCGCAACCGCTGAGCCCACGTTAGACATCACAACCGCGCTCGAAGGCACCAGCGGAATCAGAGAAATCGCTGATCGCCTGCCCGATCTTGTCGTCCTCGATTACAGCCTGCCCGATCTGAATGGCGACGAAATTTGCCGCCGGCTGCTCCAGGATGAGCGCACCGCCCGCGTGCCGGTTTTAATGATGTCGGCCCATGTTCCGGAAATGACCGCCGCTGCTGCGTGTCTTGATAACATAATCGCAACCATCGAAAAACCTTTTTTGTCGGAAGAGCTTGTCGATCTTGTGCGCCGACTACTGACGACAAAGCCGGGATCAGCGGATGAAAAACCCCGTCCAAAATCGCGAGACGCCATCTTGCCTGTGCTGCCTTCCGGGCAAACCGAATCAGAATGGGCGACGGCGCCGCAGGCCCCAACTCTCTCCGCTCCGGCCGTTTCGAACGGACGTCACGACATTGTCCTCGGTCTTTTTTTGGAAGTCGTGTCGATGCAATTCACGCCGCAACTTCAGATGGGAGCCGTTCGGGCCCGACCCTCATCTTTTGCCGTGTCGCTTCACGTGTCGCCGGCGGCGTTGCGCGAAGGCCTTCCGCTAAAAACCGGTTTTCAACTCGGTCGCACCGAGCTTGACGCGAACGGCCAGATTACAGTTGTTCGCCTAATTCCATCTTTGCAGCCATTCAAGCCTGCCCAAATGCGCAGTGGCTTTGAAATCGCCGCCCTTACGGTCAAACCGGCCGACGGCCGCGATCGTGTCGAACTCATTCCGGCGGCAGCGACGACGATGACGATGCAACTACTGGCACATCTCGAGCTCGCCGGAGTTGAACTCTCAGCGAGTTTTGAAATTGCCCAACTCATCTTAAAATGGCGGAGCAACTCGGTGCGCGTCACTCTCTCTTCGAATGGAGCCACCAATGAGAAAAGCGGCACAGCTTTCGAGGCGGCCGCGGTTCGGCTCGATAATTCGGCCCGGATCATCGAAATGCTCCTCAATCCGGTCCGGTAGCCGGCCCCTGTTTGAGAATTGTCGCTCTTGCTGATTCAAAGGACCCGTTAGTCTAAACCGAGTGCCTCGAATGTTGCATCAATGTGGCGGAAATGGACATCCAGCGAGCAGAGGTGATCGATTTCGATCGGGGAAAGTCGCGCCGCGATTTCCGGCTCCAGCTTGGCATTATCCGCAAAAGTTCCGCTACCTTTCCACGTCTGCATTGCTGCGCGTTGCACCGCTTCATACGCGCTTTTTCTCTCCGCGCCCGCGCGCGTGAGCGCGAGCAAAACTGACTGGCTAAAATACAGGCCTTTGGTCACGGCCAGGTTCGCCGCCATTCGTTCAGGGTAAACCTGCAAGCCTTCGACAATTTCCCGCAACTTCACCAGCATGTAGTCGAGCAGTGTGCATGAATCCGGTAAAATGATCCGCTCCGCGCTCGAGTGACTAATGTCGCGCTCATGCCAGAGCGCGACATTTTCCAGCGCCGCAACCGCATAGCCGCGAATCACACGCGCCAATCCGCTGAGCCTTTCGCTGGTGATCGGGTTGCGTTTGTGCGGCATTGCCGAACTGCCCTTCTGCCCTTCACCAAAGAATTCTTCTACTTCGAGAACTTCCGTCCGCTGGAGATGACGAAACTCAGTGGCCCAGCGATCGACGCTTGAGGCAATCACGGCGAGAGTGGCAAGAAATTCCGCATGGCGATCGCGCTGGACGATTTGCGTGGAAATTGTCGCCGGTTTTAGCCCAAGTTTTTCACAGACAGCGCGCTCAATCGCCGGATCGAGATGGGCATGCGTGCCGACCGCGCCGCTCAGTTTTCCGATTCGAATGCGTTCCAGTGTCTGGTTCAAGCGCTCCTGCGCGCGCCCAAATTCATCGAACATCAAGGCGAGCTTTAATCCAAAGGTGATTGGCTCTGCGTGAACACCGTGACTGCGGCCGATCATCGGCGTCATCTTGAAGTGTCGTGCGCGGCCGGCGACCTCCGAGCGCAATTCTTTTATGTCCTCACTCAGGATTTTCACCGATTCGGTCAATTGGACGGCGAGCGCAGTATCCAAAATATCCGAGGAGGTCAGCCCCTGATGAACCCAGCGCGCTGCCGGTCCCACTGATTCCGCTACATTTTCGAGGAAAGCGATGACATCGTGATTTGTGCGTTTCTCGATCTCCGCGATGTCGGGAATGGAGAAGCGCGCGCGCTTTCGAATTTCGGCTGCGTCTTGTTTTGGGATCTGGCCGAGTTCAGCCATCGCCTCGCAGGCGAGTATTTCAATCTCAAGCCAGATCTGAAATTTCCGCTCGTCCGACCAAATTTGTCGCATCTCCGGCCGGGAATAACGATCGATCACCGGGCCAAGATAAAAGCGCTCGCTCAGCGCGGAAAGCGTTTTGTGCGAAAAACAAATCGCTCCGGCAGGCTGGCCGCCGGAGCGATTATCAAAGTCGACTGTCGATCTTCCGGCCTAACAAACGCGGGCGCGAATAAACCGGCCGTTGTTTTGAACGCGCACCTGGCCGCTGGCGAAAAGATCGGCCACAGTTGCGACCGTTTCTTTTGTGTTCTTGGTGCAAGAACTCACTGCCAGGATCAGCTCTCCGAGAGAAAGTTTGGGGCGTGGTTTCAGGATTTGGGTCGTCTTGTTCATACGAACTCCCTTTTTCATGAGCAAATAGGGTGCCAGTGAAGGCGTATTCTCCCGTAGCGTGGAGACTTCCATTTTTTCCGACGCAAGATTACGCCGACAAGGTCGAAATCTCTGACACTTATGTCTTATTTCTGAACACTGGACGGTTAACCGGGCGGTGTCAATCGCGGTTTCATCAGCCGCACTGTCAATATATAGAGTCCGGCGAAGAGCGCGACCACTAGCAGTATCCAACTCGATTGTCCCCGAATGAAATGCATCAGAGCCTCCGGCTTGGTCAAAAGTTCAGGCTCCACCAAGAAAGCCTGGTGGCCCAAATAAGCCAAAAGACCGCACGAGATCGCTGAGCCCAGAATTGTGACCACGCTAAAGCTGATGAAATTCATCCGGACAATTCCCGCCGGAATTGAGATGAGATGCCTCACCCCAGGGAGAAGCCGCGCGAAAAATATCCCGCCAGCTTCGTAACGGGCGAGCCAGTGCTCCGCCTCTTCCAATTTTTTAGGTGTGAGTAAAACCAGCGGACCAAATCGCAGTACGAGCGGTCGCCCGATCCAGCGCGAGATCCAATACATGGCCACGGCGCCAAGATACGCACCCAGTGTTGCCGCCAGAATCACGCCGGGAAAGCTGAGCTTCCCCTGCGCGGCCAAGAACGCTGCTGGCGGAATCACCACTTCGGCGGGCACAGGCACGGGTGTGCTTCCCAAGGCCATCAACACGATGATACCGATGTAGCCTCCAGTGAGGACCCACCCAAACCACAGTTCCAGGAGATGATGCATATTGTCATTCTGAGCGCAGCGAAGAATCTCTCGATCTTCGTTTTGCAATCAATCCAGCGTAGTTGATTCTGAATTCTAAAAACCGCAATCTGAAATTCACCATGTCGATCTACCGGCGCGTCCTCCGATACTACCGTCCTTTTTGGGGACAAACGATTTTCTGTCTCGCGCTCACGCTTTGCGGAATTTGTTTGAATCTTCTCAAACCCTGGCCGTTCAAGATTATTGTCGACGATTTTCTGCGGGGCGATGCAGCCGCGCGTGGCGACTGGCGTATGTGGATTCCCCTGCTCTGCCTCGCTCTCGTCGTAATTCAGATTTTCTGGGGCGTCATTAACTGGATCACCAATTACTTATTCGTAAAAATTGGTCTGCAAGCGCTGCTTAAGCTTCGAACCGACCTCTACTCGTACCTGCAATCGCTCTCGCTCAAGTACCACGATATGCGCCGCTCCAGTGATTCGAGCTTTCGCGTCACATACGACTCACAGTCGATCCAGACGATCTACAACAAAGGCTTCACGAATATTTTTGGATCGACAATCACCCTCGCCGGCACGTTCCTGGTCATGGTGCGGCTCGATTGGCAACTGGCGTTGCTTTCACTCGCCATCGTGCCGCCGGTGGTGGCAGCAATTTACTTTTTTGCCCACCGGATTCGTCGCGAATCGACATTTATTCAGGAGCGCGAGAGCGCAATTCTCGCGCAAGTGCAGGAAGGCCTCAGCTCAATCCGGATGGTGCATGCATTCGGGCGCGAAGAATTTGAAGTCGGTCAATTTTATCAGCAAGCCAGCCAAAGCCTGCAGGCGAATTTGCGTCTCACGTTGACGAATGTGAATAGCGCGCTGGTGATCAGCACGCTCATGGTCGTTGGAACGGCGGCGATGTATTACGTCGGCACGCTTCATGTCCTGGCTGGCACGCTTAGCCTCGGCTCGCTGCTCGTCTTCAGCGCCTACTTATTGATGCTCTATCAGCCACTCGAATCGCTCACTTACACGGCTTGGGCGATGGAAGGCGCGACCGCGGGAGCAAAGCGTTGCTTCGAAGTGCTGGATGGCCAGGATGACGTGGTTGATTCGCCGGAAGCGATTGCCATTGCCGAAACAACCGGCGCCCTGCGATTTCAAAATGTGTCCTTTGGTTACGCGCAAGATCGACATGTATTGCATCATGTCGATCTTGCGATTTCGCCAAACCAAATCATCGCGCTGGTGGGAGGAACAGGCGCGGGGAAAAGCACGCTTTTGAGTTTGGTACCCAGGTTTTACGATCCCACTGAAGGCTCAATCGCGATCGATGGCCGCGATCTGCGCACCATCACAAAGAAATCATTGCGCGCGCAGATCGCGATTGTTTTGCAAGACACCCTGCTCTTTTCCACAACCGTACGCGAAAACATTGCCTATGGGCGACCGAATGCGACCGAAGATGAAATTGTCGATGCCGCGCGACGCGCCCAGGCCGATGATTTTATTCGGAAACTTCCGAACGGGTATGCCAGCCTGGTAGGAGAACGGGGCGGACATTTGAGTGTCGGCCAGCGGCAACGGATCGGAATTGCGCGCGCCTTTTTAAAAGATGCATCGATCCTGCTTCTCGACGAACCAACTTCGGCGCTCGATCCGGCGACCGAAGCCGCGATCATGGAAACGATCAAGGCACTCATGCATGGACGCACGACATTGATCGCAACCCATCGATTGGCAGCGATCCATCATGTCGATCAAATTGTCGTGCTCGAGAATGGTCACATGGTTGAACAAGGGCGCGGGAGCGAACTGATCGCGCGCTCCGGGGCCTACGCAAAACTTTACGCATCTGGAAATTACCCGAAATGAGCAATGTGAAGGCGAATCGACACGTGGAAGGCGATTGGTGGCCGCATCCGATCCCTTCCAACGTTGAGTTCGGCGAAGGGTTTTATTGCGAGACCGCGCAAATTTTTCGCCACCTCCACAGCCAGAAACAAAGGGCGGTTGTGATCGGCAAACACGTTTCCTGCTATGCTGGCTGCTCTTTCGCCGTTGCTAAAAATGGCGCATGCACAATCGGCGATTTCACGTTGTTGAACGGCGCGCTCATCATGGCCGAGGAGAAGATCGACATCGGATCGCACTGTCTGATCTCGTGGAACGTAGGCATCGCTGATTCCGATTTTCACCCGCTCGAGCCTGCCCAACGTCTGATCGACGCGCAGGCGCTTGCGCCATTCTTCAAAGATCGCCCCCCGCGCCCAAAACTGAAAACCGCGCCGGTTAGAATTGCCGACAACGTCTGGATCGGGATGAATGCAGTAATTTTGAAAGGCGTAACCATCGGCGAAAACTCAGTTGTTGCTGCGGGCTCAGTGGTCACGAAGAGTATGGGCTTCATGGGCTCAATGCCGATTGCCGGCGTGATCTGGCAGCACATTCATTACATCATCGGACTGCAACGGCTCGGGCACGACGTTTACTATATCGAAGATTCGGCGCGGCTTCCTTACAACCCCGAAACGTTCGAAATAAATAATCAGTTTGATTATGCGTCCCAACTTCTCGCGCGTTTGGCGGACGAATTCCAATTTAAGAATCGATGGGCTTTTTGCGCGCGTTATCTTCGGGGCCGCCCCACCGCGGGGTTGTCGCTAAACAAGATTCGTCAGCTTTATCGCGAGGCCGATGCGATCCTGAATATTTGCGGCGCCCAAGAACTGAATGACGACCTGCTCGCCTGTAAATGCCTTGTCTACATCGAGAGCGATCCCGCTGTTGAGCAAATCAAAATCGACCGGGGAATAAGATCGACAATCGATTATTTGCAGCATCATCACGTACTTTTTACCTTCGGTGAAAACGTCGGCACAAAAAGTTTTCCGGTACCGACACATGGATTCAAATGGCACCCAACCCGTCAACCGGTGGTGACTGACTTTTGGAGAGCTACTCGCGCTTCAACAAGGCCAGCGGTGTTTACCTCGATCGCGAATTGGTCGACCAGTGGACTGAAAGACATTACCTGGCGCGGCCGGAAATATTTATGGAGCAAATCGCGTGAGTTCCTGCGCTTTGTCGCCGCGCCAAAGAGAGCGGGCGAAATATTCGAGCTCGCGACCAATATAAAAGATGCAAGGACCCGCGCGCAATTTTTACGCAACGGCTGGCGCCTGCACTCGCCACTTCAGCTCAGCGTCGATTACTGGCTCTACCGCGATTACATTCGTCGCTCCAAAGGCGAATTCACCGTTGCCAAAGATCAATACGTCCGCTTAAACACCGGGTGGTTCAGTGACCGCAGCGGTTGTTATCTGGCCGCGGGCCGGCCGGTGATCACTCAAGAGACCGGGTTCACAAAAAACTACGGCGGCGGCGCTGGGCTGCTCAGCTTTAAGTCGTTAAGGGAAATTGTCGATGCGGTCAAAATAATCAATGCCGATTACAAACGCCAGGCTCGCGCTGCTCGCGCGATTGCCCTCGAAATTTTCGAGGCAGAAAAAGTCCTAGCCTCGCTGCTCGATCGCGCCGGCGTTTGACCGCGTAACGCAACTGTAGGTGCGCGGATTTGATTTCCGCGAAGTTCGTTTCATCTTCTGGACTTTCCCGCGATGAAATATTGTTACATCTCGATCTTGCTGGTTGCATTTGGGCTAACGCAACTACAAGCGCAGCAAAACGCGTCGCCACCGGCCTTCCCGCTCCAGCCGAATTCATCTCCGAAACCAAGCGCAGCCGCGCCGACTATTGTCACTGTGCCAGTGGCGCCGCCGCGCCCGAACGGACCGGTGCAAAAAAGTCTGGTTCGGATTACATCCACCGAAGTGGAGCCTGATTATCGAGCGCCGTGGAACGCGGGTGCGTTGCAGCGTGGAGTGGGCGCCGGTTTTGTCGTCGAGGGCAATCGCATCATGACCAATGCGCACGTCGTGAGTAACAGCCGTTATCTCACCGTCGAGCGTGATGGCGATCCAAATAAATATCCGGCCAAAGTCCAGTTTGTGGCGAACGATTGCGATCTGGCGCTCATCACGGTGGACGCGCCTAATTTTTACAAGAACATGTTGCCGCTAAAGTTCGGGGGAATTCCGCAGCTGGAATCAACCGTGTCCGCTTATGGTTATCCGATCGGTGGCGAACGCATGTCGGTGACAACGGGTATCGTCTCGCGGATCGATTTCCAACTTTATACCCACTCCTCGATTGATCAGCACCTGGCGATTCAAATCAGCGCTCAGATCAACCCCGGCAACAGTGGCGGACCGGTGATGCAGAATGCCAAGGTAGTTGGAGTCGCATTTCAGGGTTACAGCGGTGATGTCGCCCAAGGTGTCGCTTACATGGTGCCGACCCCGGTGATGCGACGTTTTCTCAAAGACATCGAAGACGGACACTATGACAAATATGTCGATCTTGGGATGACTTATTCCAAATTACAGAACCCGGCCCAGAGAAAATTTCTCGGGTTAAAAGACGATGGTCGCGGCGTACTCGTCAACACCGTTGTAGCAGCGGGATCGTGCGCGAAAATTTTGCACGAAGGCGACGTGCTTCTGGCGATCGACGATCATCCGATTGCAAGCGATGCGAGTGTGGAATTGGAAGGCGAACACGTGGAGATGCCCGAAGTGGTGGAAAGAAAATTCAAAGGCGACACGGTGAAGTTCGACATCTGGCGCGACAAGCAGGCGATGAGCGTGAAGATCGTGCTGAGCACGGTATGGCCCTATTTTGTGCAAGGTCACAGCTACGACGTGCGGCCGCGTTTCGTTGTTTATGGCGGGCTGCTTTTCCAACCGTTGAGTCTCGATTTAATCGAGGCCTATCAGCCAACCGATCTGCGGCTTCGTCATTACTTCGATTACTTTGTGCTTGAGCAAATTTATCTGGAACACCCGGACGTCATTGTGCTGACAAACATTCTACCCGACCCGATCAATACTTTTCTGGCGCCGTATCGCGGGGGGATTGTCGATGAAGTCAACGGCAAGAAAATTCGAACGCTTGATGAATTGGCCAAAACATTTTCCGAACCAGCCGAGCGTTTTGTCGTCAAACTGATCGGCGACGGCCCACCGTTGGTGTTGGATCCGAAGCAAGCCGAAGCGGCGCGCGAGCGCATCAAGACGCGGTACAACGTGGTACGGGAACAAAATCTTCAAGAACAACCAACGAAGGAAACGAAGGTAAGCGCCGTAACCCAGCCAGGGCCGAGGCAAGCTGAAAGACTGCCCGATGAAACAGCGCAGGCGCCTGGCTTAAGAGAACAGCGTTAGCAAAAAGCCCGGGAAATCAAAAACTTTAGAAGATGCGAAGAAATTTGTTCACTACTTTCGCGATAATTTTCCTGTCGGTTACGATAGCGATCGCGAAAAAGGAGCCCGCGCTCCCGACGGCGAAGGAAGGCAAGCAGAAAATGCTTTCTCTCGTGCGAGTAAATGTGACCGGTCAGCCTTACGATTATTTTCGGCCGTGGCAAAAGAAACCGCCACAATCGAAACGGGCTCTCGGCGCCGTCCTTTCGAAAGGGCGTGTCCTGGTCACGGCCGATTTGGTGGCAAACCAAAATTATGTCGAGCTGGAGCGCGCGGAGTCGGGCGAGAAAACCGCGGCCAACGTTCAAGTCATCGATTATGAGGCAAACCTTGCTCTGCTCGAGCCCGCGGAGAAAAATTTTCTGGACGGAATCACTCCGCTCGACATCGCGACGGACACGGTCGTGGGCGATCGGCTGGCTGCATGGCAGCTGGAGCCGACCGGCGCGCTCATTGCCACGGAAGGTTTGGTCACCACCATTCAAATGACTCATTACCCGGCCGATGTTGGTCAGTTCCTCACTTATCGCGTCAGCCTTTCGATGCAATATCGAGAGAACAGCTACACCATTCCCTTGGTTAAAAATAACAAACTGGCCGGCTTGCTCTTACGATACGATCCTCGCGCCCAATTGGTCGACGCCATCCCTGCCCCCATCATCACCCATTTTTTGAAAGACGCCGAAACCGATCAGTACGATGGTTTTCCCTCGGCCGGTTTTTCGTTCTTCCCGACGCGCGACCCGCAGCTGCATACTTTTGCCGGTCAAACTGGGAAGCCCGGTGGAGTTTATGTGACGAGTGTTGAGCCGAACATGCCGGGGATGAAGGCCGGCCTGCAAGTGGGCGATATCGTGATGGCGATCGGCAACAACGTGATCGATCAGAACGGCAACTATGTCGATCCTCTTTACGGTAAAATCGAATTTACAAATCTGCTGACCGCCCACGCCTTCGTCGGCGACAATGTCCCGTTGCAAATCCAGCGCCAAGGCAAACCGATGCAATTGAATCTCATCCTCGAGCATCGGGCCGCGAAAAATTATGTTGTCTCGCCTTACACTCTCGATCACCCACCGCTCTACTATGTGCTCGGCGGAGTCATTTTTCAGGAGTTGTCGCGCCAGTATTTAAAGGAATGGGGCGCTAACTGGCAGAAAGAAGCTCCCCAACGATTTGTTTATCTCGATCGCTTCCAATCCGAGCTTTTTCCTGATGGTCATCGCAAAGTTGTCGTGCTTAGCCAGGTGCTGCCCGCCAACGCGACCATCGGTTATGACGATTTCGCCTACTTGGTTGTGAAGAAAGTGAACGGCGTGGAAGTGAAGTCGTTGGCCGATCTTGCCGAAGCGGCGAAGCACCCGATCAACGGATTCATAAAAATCGAAACCGAAGAAGACCCAAAGCAGATCGAGCTGGAAGCGGCTCAGGTTGCCGCTGAAGCGTCGGCGCTCCAGGAAAATTACGGCATTCCGTCGCTGCAACGCCTGGAGTAAAGCGCACTGTTGCTTAGCGTTTCAATCATCTCCGCTTCCTGGTGAGGCACGGCGCGGCGCATTCAAAAATTTCGCGACCTCTTCGTTATAGGTCTTGAACGGGTCGCCCATGACCAGAAAATCGCGGCTGTCGCACGCGATCGAATCCCAGTTGATGACATAGGCCTGATCGCGTTGTTGGAAACCGGCCACTGCCCAGGCACGCCCGGAGGCGCGGGTATTAGCCGGAGGAGTATGGGTCGAATCCGGGCGGCGCACGCTGTTGTTCCACTCCAGGATTCGTTTGCCCGGAGTGACTCCAAAAAACAATCCGCGTTCCGGATTGATGTTGTGATATTCCAGATCGACACTTTGCAGCCACGGATCGTTCCAACTTAATCCTTCCGATTCGATCAAGATCTCGAGCAACCACTTCTTCGTGATCCAATCCACGCCGCCAATCAGGGAGTACGGATTTCGCTCGAGCGCCTCGAGAACAAAGCTCCAGCTTTCGAGCAACCAATTCGTTTCCGCGTTGCGGTTTCGAAAGCGTTTTTGCGCGAGATCGTAAAATTGCCATTGCACATCGAGCGCGCCGATTGTTTTGCCGTTTTCAAGATCGACAATCCAACGTCCGCTCGCGTCGCGTGAAATATCGCGCGTGCTCTGGACCGCGTCGGTCAAGATAAGATTTCGCGGCAAGCGCCCATCTTCGAGCAGTGAAAGCACGCAAGCGGTCGTGCCAATCTTGAGCGCTGTTGCAAAGGGACTCATGTTTGAGTCGCCGATAAGCAGGTGCAGCCGCCGATATTTGCGGTAATCGGCGAGCGGTTCATCGCGCGCGTTGATAATGGCACGATTGAATTGCACCCACTGGTAGATGTCGTTGACGATGTGATCGGCGCGCTGGCTTAGTTGAAAATCTACCTGTGTCTCTTGTTTTGGCGGCTCAAAATCGAAAGCCAGCGGATTGGCCTGGCCGACGCGGCCCGCGCCCGTAAATATCTGCCTTGTTGCCAGAAAAGTAAGGAGTGTTCCAAGGATCGGCGGAGTGAATTGGGCCTCCCGCTTCATTAAATAGTTCTCATGACAACCGAAAGTGGCGCCGGTGTGATGGTCGACGTTGTTCTTAATGAATGAGACACGACCGGCCGCGCCCAAAGCAGCGAGAGAGGACTGGAGCAACTCGTCACCGGCTAAATCGTAGGTAACCAAATCGCGCAGGTGCAAACATTCCGGCGAGGCGTACTCGATGTGGCCCATATCGAGATAGAGGCGGCCGCCATTAAGCAGAAAGCCGCCGTTGCCGGGCGGCTCCTCGTAGTCGCGATAGTGGAGATCGATCGCTCCAATCCGGGCTGATCGGAAAAGGTAGTTCTTAACCTTCGCCGGCCAGGCCTCGGAATTGGCGTGCCCGTCTTCTTCGCTCAGCAGGCAGCCGTACTCGGTTTCCATCCCGACGATTCGATCCATCGGGGCGACCATCTCTCACCGTTGGGTGGCGGACAAGCGGCAATCATCAAAAAAGCGCAGGCCTGGCAACGGACGCGGGCGAAGCTTGAAAAAAAATCGAGAACCGGGCAAAATGATTTTCGCATGAAAGAGTTTGCCCTTCGCAGTCCGTCCGTGTCGGTGGGCGGACTCGTTTATTTCGCCCGGATGTTGGACAAAATTCGCGCTCATGCCAAAGGCGAATTGCCTCCGGATTATCAAGCGAATCTCGGCCGGGGTTTTGATGAGCGCTGCGCCGGTTTCTTGCGAGTCAATTATAAGCAACTCGTCGAACAGGCGAAACAGGGCGGGACTGATGAAGAACTTCTCCAATGGTGTTACACCATGGGCCGGCAGCCGTCCGAGGATGAAATCTATGTTTGGAATGAATTCATGCGCAAGCGGGGCTGGAACGATGAAGTTTCCGAGACGCTCAAACGTCGCAAGAAAGAAGCCGGCATGGCTGGCCGCTCCGAGATTGAGACGATGTTCGCTTTCATCGATGCCGATGAAGGCCGCTCCTTGATTACCTCACACTGAAACAGGAATGCGCGGAGCTTGTTCCTAAGTGGCGTCGAAGTCAGCTGTCAAACTTACGGTGTCTTAGCCGGCGTGGCCAGGTTGTGCGGTGGCGGCGGTGGCTGCGTGCGCCAATCGATAAATTTCCAAGCCGCAATCACCACCAAAACGACCGCCACAGTCGCGACCCAGAGCCGCCTTGTCGATCTTGGCCCAGTGTCGCGCGACTCCATCGTCGCATTCTATTCCGACAGTGTATCGATTCGTTCGGCCAACGCGAAATCCAGCTCGGTCAGACCGCCCTTGCTGTGGGTCGAAAGAACCAGCCGCACTTTATTGTAGCGAATATCGATGTCGGGATGATGCTCCTCGTCTTCCGCCACTTCGGCTACGGCATTCACAAAATCGATCGCATCGGCAAAATCATCGAACTCAAAAGTCCGTTCGATGTGTTTCTTTTCCAGCTCCCACTCCGGAACCTTTTTCATGCGGTCTTTCAGATCGCCCGCTTTCATCAAATCAGCCATAACGGGAGAACGAGTAACATTCCAAAATCGTTTTGCAACGGCGAATCCACCGGAGCCTTTTTCAGTTCTGCAGCAGAGCAATCGGTTTAAACATCGAGAATCTTGCGAAGATTGTGCACCGAATCGAAAACCTCCATTGCACATCGCCGGGCCTGCGTTGAGAGCTTTGGCCAATCCGAGAGGACTTCCTTTGCCGCGGCAACGGCTTCATCCTGACCGTGGACAAAACGAAACCCACTTTCCGGCGGAAGATACTTGGCGGCGCCGGTGTCTTCAGTTACGACCGGCCGGCCTGACGCCAGGAAACTCGCCGCCCGATCGCTTAACCAGCCTGTTTTCCAGGCAACGTCCACGCCCTTGATCGCCGTGAATTCTGCGAGCGCGCTCCCGATATAACTCCGATATTTCTCCGGTGTTCGCGCGACCCGGTGTGGATCGACAATATGCCACCCGCGCACGGCCAGACGTGTTCTCTCCGGATCGTTGGCGTTGATGTTCATGGCCAGCTCGAACCGCGCACTGGGCACCTGCCTCGGAAGACCGAGATACTTTTCGAACGCAAATTTCTTCGATAAATCCGGAAATTCTCCTGCAACTTCAACTGCTCCAGTCCAATACCACTGCCCAATAGTTGTAAATTTCGGTGAACGCGGACGCGACTGACGTCGGAGCAATTCCGTATCCACGAGCGGGTAAAATGTTTTCCATTTCAAAGGCGACTTTGGGAGCAGGCAGTTCGGACTACGCAGATTAAGTCCGATCGTCCAAAACTGATGATGGTGCGATTGCCCCATTTCCATCTTCGTCATCCAATAAAAAATCTCGCTCGGATCGAGATCGCAAAAAATCCGGCGCTCAAACTGATGCAAAAACGGCGGATGGATCGAGTAACTGAGATTGAGTAGCGTGTTCGGGCCGGCGAGCCGATCGAGCAATTCGAGTTTTGAAATGCCGATACAACGAATCGTGTCGAGATCATGAACGTCATTCGCGGGCGATTGATAAAGAAGACAATAGCGACCGGCGAGATCGTGCTCGCGCATTTGCCGTTGGAAATTGTCGATCTTTGCGCGATCGTCGCGCGGACTTTTCATCGCTGGCAGCAATTCGAGCCAGATCGCGTCGAGTTTCAATCGTCGGAGACCGAGCATCCATTGCAGCGGCACGGAAAAATTCCCCCCGCCCTGGAGATACTTCGCCGCAAATCCGCATCCGAGAAAAATTGTCACCCGACGAGAATCGCTCGTGTTTCAAGCACCTCAAGCATTCTCCCCGTTTTTAACCTTGATGCTTTTGCAGACAATTGCCCTGGGAAGGCTAACCTAAAAACGTGAGTTTCATCTTCATGATCATCGGTTTGATGTTTGTCCTGGACATCCTCTGGTGGTTCGTGCTGGCGCGCGTGACGACTCGCAAGTGGGTCCGCGCCTTCGTCACGATTTTCATGATCGCCCAAACGGTTGGATTAATATGGCTCATCAGCGGACGGCTCTTTCAAACAGGTTGGGACCGCTGGTTACCGAAGTTCGCGACGGCTGCCATATTCATTTGGCATTTTATTGGACTCGGTTTGCTGTCACTGCTTGGCATTGCGCTGATACCGATTCTTCTCGTGCAACAAATGGTGGGTATAAGCAGGCGCCGGAGGCAACCGGAGGAGCACCTGTCGAATCATCGCAATCATTACACGCGCCGTGAGTTTCTTGGTTTTGCCGCAGCCATCACTCCGCCGCTGCTTACTCTCAGCTTAACTGGCGTTGCCCTGAGCCAACTGAATCGCTTCCGCGTGCGCCGTTTCGTTGTCCCGATTCGCGACCTGCCACGCGACCTCGACGGAGCCACCATCGCGCACGTAAGCGACATGCATGTCGGACGCTTCACTTCCGGGCGTGTTCTCCGCGAGATGGTTCGCGTCGTCAATGAATTTCGCGCAGACCTGGTTCTCTTGACGGGCGATCTGATTAATGACACGCTCACAAGCCTCGACGAAGGACTCGATCTGGTTCGAGCGATCGACCCACGGCTTGGGTTGTATTTGATCGAGGGAAATCACGATCTGATTGAAAACGGCCCCGAATTCGAGCGACGCGTAAAGGCATCCGGCATTCCCTTTCTCCTGGACGAATCGGCTATTGCGTCCGTTCATGGCGTGCCAGTTCAATTGCTGGGCTTGAGCTGGACTCGCCGCCATGCCGCGAATCACGACGCAGAGATCTCGCGATCTGTGCGCGCGTTATTGCAGCAACGCCGGCAGGATGTTTTCCCCATTCTCCTGGCGCATCACCCGCATGCCTTCGACGCGGCCGCTGAAGCACGAATGCCTCTCACTCTATCCGGACACACCCACGGAGGTCAGTTGATGTTGAACGAACAACTCGG
>WNFX01003550.1_pt1 | contig 22356 bp, 21 predicted proteins | sample 5400111 | NCBI WGS metagenome assembly WNFX01 (sample SAMN13153363, study PRJNA577476) | soil metagenome | isolation source: 40 cm soil or saprolite under grassland replicate 1 | place: USA:California | collected 2016-06-15 | reverse complement strand
AGCTGGAGGTCATCCCAGCCTGCCGCTCCTACGGCCTGGGCCTGCTCCCCTGGAGACCGCTGAGCGGAGGGCTCCTGGCCGGCGCGACTTCGAGCCCGACCGGGCAACGCGTTGACCCTGTCAGGCAGCGGGAAATCGAGCGCTACCGCCCCCAGTTGGAAGCGTACGAACAGTTCTGCGGGGAGCTCGGCGAGGCGCCGGCGGACGTGGCCCTGGCCTGGCTGCTACACAATCCAGCGGTCCCGGCGCTGATCAGCGGGCCGGAGACGCTGGATCAGCTCACAGGTAGCATGCGAGCGCTCTCGATCACGCTATCTGCCGAAGCCTTGGAGCGCCTCGACGCGATTTGGCCCGGTCCCGGCGGCGAGGCACCGGAAGCCTACGCGTGGTAAACGAGGTGCAAACGACGACGGACGTTGAGGCCAGCGTGAGCGTCTGCGGTCGCATTGACGTGGTGGTAAATAGCGTGATTGTTCGACGATTTTTGAGTGAAACGTAGGAAATCGGCGCGAAACAATAGTAACCTCATGGACGGTTTGAACGCAGGTAATGGAAAGTGAGGAAGATCACATGGAATACACGAAGCTAGGAAACACCGGCATGGATGTGTCTCGCATCTGCCTCGGTTGCATGGGGTTCGGGGACGCGGAACGTTGGATTCACAAATGGGTGCTGAATGAAGAAAACAGCCGGTCGATCATCAAGAAAGCCCTCGAGCTGGGGATCAATTTCTTCGATACAGCCAATGTCTATTCCATTGGCAAGAGTGAGGAGATCCTCGGACGGGCTTTGAAGGATTTCGCGAATCGGGATGAGGTCGTCATCGCCACCAAGGTGCATGGCAAAATGCATGATGGACCGAATGGCTCCGGGCTCTCGCGCAAGGCGGTCCTCAGCGAGATCGACAACAGCCTGAAGCGGCTTGAGACGGATTACGTGGACCTCTACCAGATCCATCGCTGGGATTACCAAACCCCAATCGAGGAGACGATGGAAGCGCTGCATGACGTGGTGAGGGCTGGCAAGGCCCGCTATATCGGTGCCTCCGCCATGTTCGCCTGGCAGTTCCAGAAGGCGCTGCATGTCGCCGAGAAGCATGGATGGACCCGCTTCGTCTCGATGCAGGATCACCTGAATCTCATCTACCGCGAAGAGGAGCGGGAGATGCTGCCGCTCTGCCGCGAGGAGAAGATCGGGGTGATCCCGTATAGTCCACTTGCATCCGGAAGATTGACGCGTGATTGGTCGTCGGCAAGTACGCTTCGTTCGGAAACTGATCAAATCGCCAAAAGCAAGTACGATGCAACAGCCGAAACTGATCGACAGGTGGTTTCGCGGGTCGCGGAAATCGCGGAAAAGCATGGGGTTCCGCGCGTTTATATCGCGCTTGCCTGGCTGTTACAGAAGAATCCGGTGACGGCGCCTATCATCGGGGCAACGAAGATCACGCACCTGGAAGATGCCGTCGGCGCTCTGTCAGTTTCACTGACCCAGGAAGAGGTCGCATACCTAGAAGAGCCGTATGTGCCGCATCCCATCGTCGGTCATCAGTAAAATGAGGACAGGAGACCTGCCAGATAGACAACAAGAAGGAAAGAAGACAAGGAATCAACAAGGAAGGAGCATATACCATGCCTCAAGAACAGCCCACCAGAGAAGAGATGATGCAGAAGAGAAGAGACTTCGCACCGAAGTTAATGGAACTGAATGAACAGGTACTCTTCGGCGACATCTGGGAACGTCCGGGTCTCTCCAAGCGCGACCGGAGCTTGATTACGGTTGCGACCCTCGTCGCGCTGTATCGGATCAACGAATTACCCTTTCACATTGCCCGCGCCCGCGAGAATGGGATCAGCAAAGACGAACTGGTCGAGCTGCTCACGCACCTGGCTTTCTACGCCGGATGGCCGAGCGCGATGACGGCAGTCAATATAGCCATGGAGGTCTTAGCCGAAAGCGAATGATCACGACACCGGTTCAACAGACACGAACACAGTCGGAGATGCCACTGCTGGCGCTCTGTCTTGGCTACTTCATGACGATTCTCGATGTCACGATCGTGAATGTGGCCCTGGTCAATATCAAGGAGCAACTAGGAGCGAATGTGACGGTGCTGCAATGGATTGTGGATGGCTATGCCCTCGTCTTCGCCAGTTTGCTCCTGACCGGTGGGGCGCTGGGCGACAGACGAGGAAGCAGAACCATTTTCTTAGTCGGTTTTGCCCTCTTCACGCTGGCGTCAACGCTGTGTAGCCTTGCTCCATCGCTCCTCGTCTTGCAGATCGCACGAGCCTTCCAGGGGCTTGGCGCAGCTCTGCTTGTATCGAATTCGCTCGCTCTCTTAAATACGATCTATACTGACGCACGGAAACGGGCACAAGCGATTGGCATCTGGGCAGCAGTCGCAAGCATCGGGGCCCTTTCTGGTCCGCTCCTTGGGGGTGTATTGGTCAATGCGTTTGGTTGGCGGAGCATCTTCCTGATCAATCTTCCCATCGGCATCCTCGGCTTTCTGCTCACCTCCCGGTGGATTGCTCCATCGACTCCGAAGGGAGAACGAAGCCTTGATCTTCCGGGTCAAGGAGCAAGTATTCTCGCACTGGGTATGTTGACGTTTGCGTTGATTGAAGGAAACAGCCTGGGAAGCCTGTCTCCGCTTATTCTTGCGGCGTATACCGGAAGTGTGCTCTTCTTCCTGTTCTTACTTTTGAGAGAAAAGACCACCAGCCATCCAATGCTTCCATTGGCACTGTTTCAAGAAAGAACGTTCTCTGCCACCAATGTCGTCGCAGTTTGCCAGACCTTTACGTTCACGGGCTTCCTGTTTGTCATAAGTCTGTTCCTGCAACAGGTGAAACACTATTCGCCATCTCTGACGGGAGTGGCACTGCTTCCTGCATTTGGCTTTGCCCTCCTGGCGGCATCGCTCTCAGGCTGGTTCATGCCCCGCATCGGGGCGAAACGCATGATGGTCATTGGTCTGATACTCAGTGCTTTGGCCTGTTTTGGGTTTGTGATAGTTAATAGCCAGACCAGCTACCTGCTGCTTGCGTGTATCATTGCCGTCCTGGGATTTGGGCTGGCCTCCGTCTTACCGGCCATGACCGAGGCGGCGATTTCAAATGCACCGAGAACACAATCAGGAATAGCATCGGGTATGTTGAATGTGAGCAGGCAGGTAGGTGGTGTCATGGGGGTCGCGATTCTGGGAACGCTGGTGGGCAATCAGCAGACGTTCCTCCCAGGGATGCATCTCGCCTTTGTGATCGCCGGAGGAGTCCTCGTGCTCGCGTTGGTAGCGGTATGGGTCGTAGTCAGAACCCCACAGGAGACATCCCAAAGTCGATATCGTTGATAAGCCCCGTAGGACCACGAGACTAGCGGAAATAGCATTGGGGAGGAGAGAGAAACCAGCATGAAAAATCATACATAAAATGAATCGTCGACTGTTTGCACGTCCATCGAAGGGAGGATCCAACATGCCAGAGGCTGCGCTGTTGCCGCTTGCCACGTGGCAAAACTTTTACGTCATCGTCGGCACCGCAGCGGCCATGCTGAGGGGCTTGATGTTCGTGGTCATCACCTTGCTCGCGCAGATACACATATCGTCACCCAGGAGCCATATTACGGTCTTCGCCACGTCCAACATCTTCCATTTTGGCGCCGTGCTCCTCCTCTATCCTCAGAGGTGCCGGTGGAGAGATTCGAACCCTCAACCCCTCACGGGGACTTGTTTTTGAGACAAGCGCGTATACCGTTCCGCCACACCGGCTTGTGAGTTGCATGATATCCCATCACATGCAGGAAGTCAATATGCCGCTCCTAAAAATTCAGGCGCTATCCCGAATTTCCCAATGTTCCTGAACTTCTGGTAGCGACTTTCCAGCAGTTCATCAACAGGCAAATTCTTAAGCTCGACCAGGTTTCTGAGCAGCGATGCCTTCAGATTATCGGCAGCGAGACGATAATTGTGATGCGCCCCACCCAGCGGCTCAGGTATCAGTTCGTCTACCAATTCGATCGACTTCAGCTCTTTTGCGCTAATGCGCATTGCTTCGGCTGCCTGCGGGGCGAAAACTTTGTCACGCCACAGAATCGAAGCGGATGCTTCTGGCATCGCAACAGTATAGATGCTGTGTTCGAGCATCAAAATGCGATCGGCAACGCTGATGGCTAACGCACCGCCACTGCCGCCCTCGCCAATCACAACCGCGATAATTGGCACCTGCAGGCGCGACATAAGATACAGATTCGCCGCGATAGCCTCTGATTGACCGCGCTCCTCATCCGCAAGGCCAGGAAAAGCTCCAGGAGTGTCAATCAGACAAATAACCGGAAAACCAAATTTCTCGGCCTGTTGCATTAAACGACCTGCTTTGCGATATCCTTCAGGGTGTGGCATACCCAGGTTACGAAATTGCTTCTCCTTCATATCACGGCCCTTTTGATGACAGACAAGCATTATGTGCTCATCTCCTAGTTTGGCCGGACCAGCCATAATCGCGTGATCGTCGCTGAAGGATCGGTCTCCATGCAATTCAAAGAAATCCTCACACATCAGGCGGATATAATCCTCCGAATAGGGGCGATCTTTGTGCCGAGCTACCTGAACTGTTTCCCAGGTCGAGAGACGCTTATAAATTTCTTCGGTTCGTCGGCGCAGTTCGCGTTCTGCTTCCCGCAATTGTTTGTGTTCATCAGGTTTTAGCCGGTCACCCCTGCGTTGCAACGCAATGATCTTTTTCTCAAGCTCAGCTAGTGGCTTTTCAAATTCCAGGTCGTAGGCCATCGCTTTCCCTTATCCGCCGTGTAAACTCTTGCGAATTTCGTTGTACAATGCCCGGTGTATACAATTGCATCAATCGCGCCAGTGTTTGTCGCAGGTCACGTCGATGGACAACGGCGTCAATCATACCATGTTGTAGAACGAACTCAGCATTGACTTCTGGTGGTTTCACATGCATAAACTGCTCAATAACACGGGGACCCGTAAAGCAGACTAGCGCTCCTGGTTCAGCGAGAGTGATATCGCCCAGCATAGCGAAACTAGCAGTAACGCCTCCGGTAGTGGGATCTGTCAAAAGACTGAAGTACGGAATTTTGGCCTCACCCAGTTTTGCCAGCGCTGCTGAAGTTTTCGCCATTTGCATCAGTGAATACAGACCCTCTTGCATGCGGGCGCCACCAGATGCGGAAGAGATCAACAACGGCATGCGTTTCACGATGCTCAACTCGATTGCTCGTGTAATTTTTTCACCGGTAGCAGAACCCATACTGCCACCAATAAAGCGGAAATCCATAATGGCGAGCGTAAGAGGCATTTGATCAACAGTCGCATGGCCTATTACCACGGCCTCATTCAATCCCACTTTGTTGCTTTCTTCGTTGAGCTTTGTGGCGTATGCTTGAACTTCATCTTTCGTACGGCTCACAAAGTGCAGGGGGTCAACTGAAATAATATCGGCGTCTAACTCTACAAAGCTATCGGGGTCAACCAGCAACTCAATACGTTCGTATGCAGTGAGCTTGAAGTGGTAGTTACAGCGTGTGCATACCTTCAAATTCTTCTCCCACTCACGGCTAATCAGAATCTCTTTACACTTTTCGCACTTGACAACTAGATTGCCTGAAGGTAAACCTGGCTTTGCCTGAGTAGTGGAGGACACCGTAGTGGGCGGATCAGTAGCTTCTTTAGCCATGAATTACCTCCTGGTCATTCTTGCGCTAGGAGCGCAGCCACAAAACTTTGTGGATCAAAAGGAGTTAGATCATCGACTTTTTCTCCTGTACCGATAAATTTGATTGGGATCCCTAAATCGTCGGCGACGGCGAAAGCAAAACCACCTCTAGCTGTGCTGTCCAGTTTTGTAATGACTACTCCCGTTAGCCCAACATCCTCTGCAAATTTGCGCGCTTGTAAGAGAGCATTCTGACCTGTTGTTGCGTCGATGACCATCAACAGTTCGTGAGGACCATCGGGAAGGAGTTTCTGAATAACCTTGTTGATCTTCTTCAACTCTTCCATCAGGTTGTACTTGGTCTGCAGACGGCCAGCAGTATCTACGATTAAAACATCGCTTCCTCGTGTACTAGCCGCCTGGATAGCATCATAGACCACTGCGCCAGGATCAGAGCCTGGATTCTGGCTGATTACAGACACCCCTATGCGCTCTCCCCATACTTTGAGTTGGTCGATGGCAGCGGCCCGAAAGGTATCGGCAGCAGCCAGAATAACGCTGTGACCTTCATTTTTGAGGCGATGAGCCATTTTGGCAATGCTGGTTGTTTTACCGGAACCATTAACACCAATTACCAGAATGACGGTCAGTGGGGATTGTTTTGCAAAGCGCAACGGGGATGGCTTTCCAAGTAGCACGACAAGTTCTTCCCGCAAGGCTTGTTGTACCTGCGAGCCTTTTCGCATTTGTTCTGTTGCTGCTCGTTGGTGCAAACGTTCCATCAGCCATGTTGTTGTGCTTGGACCAACATCGGCACTTAAGAGTGCTTCTTCCAGTTCATCCCAAAGCTCATCCGTGATAATATCTTGCTTGAAAGAGTCTCCCAGGCGGCCAAAAAGCTTGCGCGTTCGGCTCAAACTGTTCTTAAAGGGATTTATGCTTTTTTCAGACACGGAATCCCTTTCTACGTGCTCTTGAGTAATTACGGGATCTTGTTTTTGCTCTGCCGATGGTTTTTGCCCAAAGAATCGATTGAGCACGTCAGCGTTGACTCCTTATTTCAGTACCTCTTGGTATAGGCAAAATAAAAGACAAAAGGAAAAGGTTCTCTCTGCCCTTTGCCTTCGTTCTCGTACAACTCAATTGAGTACAGACCCATGCTTTGTACTCGATGGAAGCTCCCTGGCTGCCAAAATCCGAAAGCGGAACCAGATCACCTTCACTACATTTGCGACACCGGGGAAATGCATTCTCCACGAAATCGCCTCCTTCCTTCTCTCGAGAGGATAGTATTCGCCTACCTGATTACTTAATCTAAGCGAGGTTTGGCGATAAAGTTAGCCGAGGGGGAGCCTCCGCCACTGCATCCGCATCCCCACAGCAGTAATATATTGGCCTACGCCACCGCTATCATACCACAAAATTCTGCTTGTGTCAGCATACTTTTGAAGAAATTTTCATCTTCCTTATGTATTTCTCACTGGTGGAACTGAACTCTTAACAGGTATGTGTGTTTGCGTATATAACAATGTATGCCTGCTTCTAAGCTTAAGCATAACAGGTGTTATAGCTTACGTCAAGTTTTATGAGAGCATCAAACACCTCATCCATTACACCCCAGTTGCTACTCCTCCAGCCTTTGCCTGGAGGTATGCGTAGATGAACGGATCGACATCCCCATTCAAATAGCCCTCAGTATCGCTTGTCTCATAATTTGTGCGGTGATCCTTCACAATATTGTAGGGATGCACCGTCACCGTGCGAATTTGCGTTCCGAAGTCTGCCTGTACATGCTCACCTTTGAGTCTGGCCGTCTCTTCTTCTCGCTTCTTCAACTCGCGTTCATACAAACGAGCCTTGAGGATTTTCAGCGCCACCTCGCGGTTTTGAATTTGGGAGCGTTCATTCTGGCAGGTTACTACGATACCCGTAGGAATATGGCGTATCCGTACAGCCGAATCGGTTTTATTGACATGCTGTCCACCTGCTCCTGTCGAACGAAATGTATCCACCTCGATATCTTCAGGCCGAATCGTAATCTCAATCGTATCTTCGATATCAGGCAACACTTCGACCTTGGCGAATGAGGTATGCCGGCGATGTGCTGCGTCAAAAGGTGACAGTCTGATTAGCCGGTGAGTGCCAATCTCTGAACGAAGGTAACCATAAGCATAACGGCCCCTGATTTCTATAGTCGCACTCTTGATGCCCGCCTCTTCACCCTCGTTATACTCGTATACCTCGGTGCGGAAATTGTGGCGCTCGGCCCAGCGCAGGTACATTCGAAAAAGCATCTCTGCCCAGTCCTGAGCGTCAACGCCACCACTACCTGCATGCACACTCACAATGGCATCACGTTCGTCATGTTCGCCATTCAGCATCAGCGCGAATTGCTGTTTCTCGACTTCTTGCTCAATAGCTGCCAGATCATACATGACTTCTTCCTGCATTCCCTCATCCGCTTCCTCATCTAACAATTCGGCTAACCCATGCAGGTCATTCAATCTCTCTGCTAAACTTTCCCAGGTAGTTACTTCTTCGCGCAGTGCATTCAATTGTTGCATCTGCGCCTGCGCCTTGCGGTTATCGGCCCAAAAATCTTCGGCCATGCTTTCCGCTTCAAGATCGCTTATCTGTGTTTTCTTTTGTGCCAGGTCAAAGACGCACCATAATTTCATGGATGCGCCCTTGCAGGCGTTCAATTTGATATTTTAGTTCACTCATAACGTGCATTGTAGCATGTTCTATGGTAGCTTCGCTAGTTTTAATGAGTGCCAGGGCACAATAAAGCAACAGTAACTTGAACTTGCTGTATAGAAAAGGATGTCGAAGTTGAAGCATTGTGTGTCAATATAAACAACACCATCGCGCCCAATATAAAAAGCAGACCGATCAAGATGAGTAATAGTGCGACGACACGGCCTCTTGCTCTAACACTCTCTGCATCTGCAGATGAAATTCCATTTGGTTGATAGCCTGTGCCCCCCTGCATAGCATAGCCAGCAGACGGTGCACTCTGCTGTGGGTAACTGGCTGCGCTCTGTGGCGCATAGCCAGGGTAAGTTGGTCTGACAGTCGATTGACCTGGCATACCTGGCGTTTGCGAACCCATCATGCTGGTAGGTTCATTAGCCATCTGCTCAGGAGAGCCATATTGAGCTTGATTAGAACCCAGGATGAGCGGTTGTTGTTCGATAGGTCTGCTCGGGCTGCCAGTTCCCTGTGTGCCGGGATAGGACTGGTTTACCCCATAAGACGTACTTGAAGCAATAGTTGGATTATCTGTTTGGTCTTCCTCTATGATCGACTCAGCTTCTGTAGGTGTGCCGCAGCGCGGACAGGTAATATTCCCCGATGTTAATTGAAAGCCGCATTTACCACAGAAAACCATGTGAACTCCTTTTACGCTTCTCCCTAAGGGGTTTGGGGATTTGCTCCCAACTTCCTTGCAGTCGCCTTGGGAGCTATAACTCTTCTGGTCTTTACTGCGTTGACAGTCATAGGCATTTGCTCCAACTCGTCTTTGGAGAGTGTCGAAGTATGTAAGGCAACAGCAATCACATCATCCATACGTTCAACCGGCACAAAGTGCAGTTCGTTGATAACTTCACGCGGCACGTCATTCAGGTCTTTCATGTTGCGTTTAGGCAGAATAAATGTCTTAATACCTGCACGGTGCGCTGCTAGAACCTTTTCTTTGACACCGCCAATTGGTAGCACGCGGCCTCGCAACGTGATTTCTCCGGTCATCGCAACATCACGGCGGGTAGCGCGTTTTGTTAGCGCAGAAATCAAGGCTGTCGCCATTGTAATACCGGCTGACGGTCCGTCTTTGGGTATCGAACCTGCGGGTAAGTGCAGGTGTATATCGTACTTCTCGTAAAAACGACTTTCTACTCCCAGTTGTCCGGATCGTGAGCGTGCATAAGATAGCGCTGCCTGGGCCGATTCTTTCATCACATCGCCAAGTTGTCCGGTAAGTGTCAAATTACCTCTTCCCTCCATGAGGGTAGCCTCGACGGTCATTAAATCGCCACCCGCGCTCGTCCATGCAACTCCCGTCGCCACTCCTGGCTCATCATTTTCTTCGGCGAGTCCATAGTAGTGTTTTTCTGATCCCAGGTAATCGGTAAGCTTTTCTGCTAGCACTTTCGTTTTGGTGCGCCGTCCCTCTGCTACTTTGCGTGCTACTTTGCGCATCACCGAGGCAATCTCGCGCTCAAGGTTACGTACACCGGCTTCGAATGTATAGTTCCGAATGATGTGATGCAACGCTTCATCGTCAATCTCGACCCGAGAAGGTTTCAGACCATGTTCCTTCATCTGTTTTGGAATAAGGAACTGGCGGGCAATATGCATTTTCTCTTCTTCCGTGTACCCCGGCAATTCGATAACCTCTAGACGATCGCGAAGAGCAGCGGGAACGGGATGCAAGACATTCGCTGTTGTAAGAAAGATAACCTTTGAAAGGTCGTATGGTACTTCGAGGTAATGATCGGAGAACGCATGATTTTGCTCAGGGTCAAGCACCTCTAACAATGCAGCAGATGGATCACCCCGGAAGTCCACACCAATCTTGTCTATTTCATCCAGAACAAAGAGAGGGTTAATGGTGCCAGCAGTTTTCATCGTTTGGATGATACGACCCGGTAATGCTCCTACATAGGTGCGACGATGTCCGCGAATCTCAGCCTCATCGTGTATACCTCCCAGTGAGAGACGCACAAACCTACGGTTGAGTGCCTCGGCAATCGAGCGACCCAATGAAGTCTTGCCAACGCCAGGAGGTCCTACGAAGCAAAGAATAGGACTGCGCATATTTTCAGAAAGCTTGCGCACTGCGATATACTCAAGAATACGTTCTTTTACCTTCTCCAGGCCATAGTGTTTCTCCTCGAGAATTCTTGCCGCTTCCTTAATATCTAGTTGGTCTACACTGGCGTTATCCCAGGGAAGACTGACGAGCCAATCAAGGTATGTACGTATTACGCCCCCATCTGGGGCCATAGAAGGTGTTGCGTTGAGGCGATCTAACTCTTTACTTGCCTTGACCTTGACCTCTTCGGGCATACCAGAGGAAAGTATCTTCTCGCTCAATTCTACATTTTCGCGGAATGCTGGGTCAGTTTCACCTAATTCTCGCTGTATTGCTTTGAGTTGCTCGCGTAAAAAATATTCTCGTTGGTTTTTATCGACTTCTAGCTGCACCTGGTTATGAATTTGATTCTCTAATTCCAGAATATTCAATTCTTTGGTGAGCAAGATACAGGTTTTTTGTAATCGCTCCTCAACGTTGAAGGCTTCCAGGATACTCTGCCGCACGGCGACAGGAGGTTCTAGAGCGGAGACGATAAAATCTGCCAACCAGCCCGGTTGGTCAATGTTCATAGCAGTGATGATTGCCTCTTCAGGGAGAGTGTTGCTCAGTTTCACGCATTTTTCGAAGAGTGCCATTGCCGCTCGTACCAATGCCTCCACCGCGAGCGTACGCTCTGTTTCTTCGTGAACGATTTCTGCCCGCACGCGCATAAAAGGTGTGTGTTGGGTGTACTCAAGGCGGCGTAAACGACGTTGACCGTGGAGAAGCACACTGGTCGTACCATCTGGCATCTTTAGTACCCGGTCAATCATACCTTCAACACCTATAGTGTATAAATCATCCTGACCTGGGTTCTCCAGTTCTTCATTTAACTGAGTCACTACGAACAGGGTACGATCTTTGCTCATTGCATCTTCAATGGCCTTTAGCGACTGCTCACGTCCCACAACTAAAGGCGTGACCAGGTTCGGAAGCAGTACGGTATTGTGGATTGGCAATAGTGGCAAATCCAATATATCTTTGGCCAGTACATCATTAGTGACCTTTGAGCGCTTCCTCGTTGCTGACCGAGTGGTCTTCTGTGTGACCATACATCCCCTCTCAACGGCTATGGTTTGTAGTGATATCTAAGTGTCTTTGCATTATAACGTATTAGGAACTGTAAAAGTTGTAATTTGCCCAATGTTTATGTTTAATTCCTAAAGAAGCCCCTGTGGGAATCCACATGGATGTTCTGAACGTTGTTAATCCAACAATTTGGCCATGTAATATTCATCTACAAATTGGTCATTTACAAATTGGTCATTTACCAGCAGTGAATGCCTCTTCGTTCCCTCGATTTCAAAGCCTTGTTTCTTGTACAACGCTGCACCTGCTTTGTTGTGGGCCATGACTGTTAACTCCAGACGGTGAATATGGTGTTGGTGTGCCCATTCTTCCAGCGTTTGGAACAATTTCGTGCCTATTCCCTGTCCGGTAAAGGCTTGTAGTAGGCCGACGATAATGTGGACGCTATGCCTGTTTCGCTTGAACTCGCCACCAATGGCGGCAAGATACCCGACCAGTTGATCACTGTGCTCAGCAACAAAGATCATTTGATTCTCATGCTTTAATAGATGTTCAATTTGAGTTCGTTGTACCTCTGGTGTTGTGGTTCTCTCTCCAGGCTCGAGCATCATAAATTGCGTTTCTGTGTCAAGTTTTTTGCAGAGGTTCAAGAACTGCTCTGCATCGCTTGCACGTATCGTTCGAATAATCATCGAGCATGCCCATTTTCTAACGGATACAACCGATACAAGCGTTACAAGTGTTACAACTTAGAAATCAGTGACATACGAAGCGACGCTATGCCACAGATACAAGCGCTACAAGCGCTACAAGTGTTACAACAGCGACAACAGCGACAACAGCGACAAATGATACAATGTCGCAGCCGCGCCTTGCATTGAGTAGTTCCGCGAAGTAAGCAGGTGAGTTATAACCATTTCTCCTTAAATGCGCTCCAGGTCATCCAGCGTTCTCTCATCACGTATGTTGCCCGTATTCAACGTAGTTTTTGGCTCGAGCAGTAGTACATGCGCTTCCTCTTCGGCGATGGGCAGGTGCTCAATGCCTCTAGGAATAATGACGAACTCGCCTTCTTCCAAGAAAATATCCTGGTCCCTCAGCTTAATCAGCAATTTTCCCTTTACGACCAGAAACAGCTCATCTTCTGCCTCGTGATGGTGCCACACAAACTCCCCTTTGAATTTTCCCAGTTTGATATAGGAGTCGTTGATTTCGCCTGCAATTTTCGGACTCCAGTACTCCTGGAAAAGGCTAAATTTCTGTGCAAGATTCACTTTGTCCATCGTTTCCTCCTAACTCATTAGATAACCTTTATCTACCAGTTTATGTTACAATGACTACAACCCTGATAGAAATCCATCTTAGAATATTATAAGGTTACACAGAAATGCGTAAAAAAGGTATAAGTACCTCAATGGGTATCGCTATCACTATTCTCATCGCTGGATTTACCGTCCAAATTACTGATAACCTGGAAATATTTGGCCACAATAGTTACATTCCACTGATTATTGGCCTTACCATGATAGCAGTTGGCGTCGTGTTCTTTCTGCTTTTACGCCTGGTTACTAAAAATAGATCAGCGAAGAGAAATGCCTCTGATAGCTAACAAGGTTCAGCTTTGAAGGATCACTTCAGTGGTTTTGAAATGTAGCTTTGCTATTTCTACCAGTATTTCTTTGCCATGCTCGGCAACAAGCTCACGTCCTACAGTGACAATCGATGGATCTGATGCTCCCTTTGGTAATATTTTACCAATTCGCTTCGATAACTGTTTCATCTGCTGTACAAATCTGGCACGCGCAAGGATAGATGCGGCCGCAACCGCGATATCCTCTTCAGCATGCGTTTGTTGTATTACTGTGATCTGACGGCCTTTTTCTCTTAGAGCTTGACGTAAATAGAATTCGTCACCAAACTTGTCAACAACTGCAAGATCACATGATACATTCTCCAACATCTTTTCTAGCGTCCAGGCATGTCCCCAAGCGAGAAGTTGGTTCAGATTCCGGATTTTATCGTACAACTCGTTATAGCGTTTAGGCTCTATCGGCACTACAAAATTTGGGCACAGAGCCTTGATGTCTTCGGACATTACCAGCATGCGCTCGTCAGTGAGTAGCTTGCTATCACGTACTCCCAGTGCGATTAACTTATCTTCGGTTTGTTCATCCACATACACCGCGCCTATTACCAGAGGACCAAAATAATCTCCTTTACCGGACTCATCTAATCCGATTCTTGCTCTGCCAGTAAAGTTTGATGTTGGTTCGCTTAAAGGTGTTTCAACGAATGACGATTGAGTAGTTGTTGATGCTGCTGACTGCATGGAAGAGACTTTTCTTTCTTCCCACCATATTTTGAGTTTTGTCTGCAACTCACTTGGTTTGCCTTGAATGAGCGTTTTGCCACTTGAAAAGAGTGCAACAGGTACTCTGGTTATGCCATCATTGATAACCAGTTGGTAGCCGGATTGAATCTCTTTTTCAGCAACGATTGACCATCCTTTACTCTCGACAAACTCTTGCAAAGCGTCTATGTTTGCTTGTAACTTTGATAAATTCATTTGTGCCTCAATTACAATTGATAGTCAGCCTGCCAGACGATTTGATGTATCTTAATCAGAATGAAGAACTTACTTGAATGCATAGCCTGTAACCTGTGAACGTATCTATTTGTGAAAACCTAATAGTATAGAAACTAAGGCTCATAGAAAATCCTCTGGTTGAAGGGTAATTCACCCAAACAAGCAAAATTGCTACTGGATATTGTTCCTGCAATTAAGCCAGGTGGATGATTCTGTCCCTCAAATAAGGGTATTGAGCGATTGTCGCTATTGAACTCTAGTGATAACTGTATCACACGAAACGAGGGTCAGGAAGCAGTTTTTCGATAATAAAATCGCGGTTTTCAGAATGAATTGTTAAAGATTTACGATAAAGGAGATACTTTCATGGCTACCAGTTCTACAACTTCGCCCTTACGACTAGTTGAAACAGCAATAGCTTCCCATCGTCTAACATCAATGAGTTGGAGAGGGAAAGGAATAGGTAGGCGTTTTACGTATTGTTTTTGGAATAGTATGGGCTATCGATGCCTGGTTCAAGTGGCAACCAGACTTTCAGAATAATTTTGTAAGTTTTCTGACAGAAGCGCTGGATGGTCAACCTGCTCCAGCTCATGCATGGATCAACTTTTGGATTCATGTAGTCCAGGTCAATCCTCATCTCTTCGCTCAACTATCAGCTCTTGGTGAAACGGCGGTGGCAATAGGATTGATCTTTGGCATCTTCAGCAATATAACGATGATTAGTGGCTTCTTCCTGTCACTCATGATCTGGTCTACCGCCGAGGGATTTGGAGGCCCGTATATGCTTGGCAGCACAGATATCGGTACAGCCATTATCTATGCTATTGCCTTTGTAGGATTGTTCCTTGCTTCCTCCGGACTCTACCTGGGCATTGATCGATGGCTGACTCCCAGGCTAGGCCGATTGAGCTTCCTGGCCTCTGGGCCAATTAAGCTTGGCAGTAAGTAGATGCAAAAAATATAAGATAGAAGTGAGATACCTGCACAAAATATTCGAGAATGGCACTTTCTTTTCGATTAGAGAGTGTCATTCTCTTGTCCGAACCTGTTTCAATTAAGTACGTTGCACGATTGTTATCATGCGTGTGCCTTCGTCGATTGCTCCTGGCTCTTTGCAGAAATCGACTTCCCACTTGAGAAATGTTTCCCGCATCTAAGGGTTATCCGTAGTCTCCAGTAATGCTTCCTGCTTGAGAATTGAGAGAATATTGGAGGCGGAAATCCTCATTCCCATAACGTGTCTTGAGGAGATATACCGGTAATTGTATCATCCTGATTGGATTGAGAGGGCAATTTCTTCCGCTTCCGATTCTTTGCATCCAATAGCGGCTTAATTGAAGGTTCTGAAGCAAGGTCTTCAGGCATAGTTCCTCCAATATCTTTGATGGCCTTACGTACCTTTGTCCCAACCTCGTGGTGGACGTCCATGGCATTGGTCTGGCCAATAGTGCCCTCTTTGCGCAGCCGTTCCTCGGTTTGTGTGATGCGAAAATCGTTAGCGGCTAACTCAGCTCGTCCCATACGGTCAAGCAAATCCTCCCTTTGATTTATCTGCTTCCGCTCTTTGATATCAGCCACACCTAATTCACCATACAGCCCCTTGTATCCTGCATTTTGAAATACACCGAAATTTTGCGAGAGGACGCCAGCCTGCGATGCTGCTTGAGCAAGAGCTTTGTTATTTTCTGTGACGCGCGCTCTCAGCTTCAATCGTTCCTCCTGCTCTTCAAGCAACTGAGCCAACTCTTGTTTCCTTGTAGAAACAGCAAAGTACGCTTGTGCCTCAGCAATCTCTTTCTTGCGTGGATCGCCGTTTTGAGCAATCAAATAACATGCAAAACGAGAGAGAAAATAATCCTTGAGTTCGCGTTGGCCGCCAGAGCCGATGCTGACCATTTTCCCAGCGACGGGAAAATGGTCAGACACGATCTGTCCGATCTGTTCGAATGATGTCATCGCGCGCTTGATCGCGCCCTCGAAGCGTTCCCACTTGGTATAACCTAACAGCGGGGCGAGATCCCTTGCACTCCAGTATTCAGCACCATATGGGCTGATTTGCTTGATTGATTCGAAGTCGGGTGATTGAGCTTCCATACGTAACCTCTCTCATACACTTACTGTCTCCTCTACAAATGCAGGATGTCGAAGTGTCATTTTATCCTTTTTCCTTCTGGCTTTTCTCTTTCTCACCTGGTTTCTTCCGGTGGAGGCTCAAAAAGGTTGAGTTAAACTTTGTGTTTGAGCCGGAATTGTTCCTCTTGTTCAAGTTGTCTGATACTTTTCTCCGGTGTGGGCAATTCTTCGGGTGGCGTTCCCCCCAATTCATGAATGATGAACTTTCGTACCTTGTGCCCGATCTCAAAGTGTGTCTTGGCTCCTTTGGCTGCCTTAATCAATTTCGTGACTTCACGAAAATGATCATCCACGTCCCGACCATTATATTTACAGGCGATCTTCGCCTTGGCAATCACGTTCTCGAAATTCTCCCAGCGATTGTAGCCCAGAATTTTCGAGAGTTCCCTGGCCTGCCAGAATTCACACTCCCCGTCCATATGGCGAATTGCATCAAACGGTGAAGTCACGAAGTTGAGTTGCCCACTTGTATCTTTGTCACTTGCCATCTGTTCACCTGCTTTTTTTGTGTTTTTTTGTCCGAGGCTCAACGATTCAACCAATTATTTGAACCTGAACAACTGCAAGGTACTTTAACACAGATGTTCTATAACCACAAGCTATTCTGCCTCAAAAAGTCACGTCTCCCTTGCAAACCTCTCTTCTGCATGTTATTCTTCTCGTACACATGATCTATATTTTGAAGGATCATAGGGGGATATTTTGTTATGGCGCAGGCAGAAGTTAGCAGCGTACCCCAGCAAGGGGGATTACTGCGACGCGCACACGAACTGCTTGAAAGCATCGGACAGCCTGTGTCTGAAGAGAAGCTGTTGCAGCACCTATTTGGTGTCACCGAAGGCACGGCTAAAAACGCTATCTGGCTCACTTTATTGCGCAATGCCCTGCAAAGCTCCTCAATGTTTGAAGAGACAGATGAACATCAATGGGCCTTGCTGGCATGGCGCAGCACTCACCAACCTCTTGATGCAATTGAGTTTGTCATCCTGGATACAGAGACAACTGGTCTTCGTCCTGGTCATCACCGCGTGATCGAACTTGCTGGTATTCGCATGCGTGCAGGAGAGGTGATTGGTTCGTTTCAAAGCTTGCTCAATCCTGGTATTCGTCTACCGGCGTTCATTGTTCAGTTCACAGGTATAACTCAGGAGATGGTTGCAACAGCACCGAAGGCACACGAAGTGTTCCCCGACTTTCTGCATTTTATTGACGGAGCTATCCTTGTTGGGCATAATGTCGGCTTTGATCTTGGTTTTCTCTCCTACGAGGCGCAGCTACTTGGCTATGATTTCCCTATTGATGGCCTGGATACCATTCCCATGGCACGCCGCTTTCTCCCTACACTGCGCCGTTTCAAGCTAGATAGTGTAGCTGGCCACCTCAAGATACAGGCGGTGAATCGTCATCGTGCCCTCGGAGATGCCAGGGTGACGGCTGCTGTTTTCATGAAATTGCTGGAATTGGCCAAACAGCAAGATATTCAAACACTTGGACATCTGCGACGTCGTTTGCAATTGCCAGTTGCTTGGAGCGGTGATATTACCCAGGCTAGCACGACTAAACAGATTGAGCAGTTGCGTGCGGATGGCAAAATCTCATCGCAATCGGCCACGCTGCGACCAACCGGAACCCTCTTCCTGAATCCTGCCTGGAAACGGGACTTCCCCGCAAGGCCAGGCGTCTATTTGATGAAGGATTCCTACGGCCAGGTCATCTATGTTGGTAAGGCCAAGTGCCTCAAGGACCGCCTTACCTCCTACTATAATCAGCCCCTGGGCTATACACGTAAAATGGACGGCCTGTTACAGAACGTCAAAGAGATCGAGACACGGGTGCTTGGCTCCGAGCTAGAAGCCTTGCTGGTAGAATCACAACTTATCAAAGAGTTGCAGCCCACTTATAATGTCCAGCTACGCAACTATGAACTCTACCCTTTTATCAAGATCGATATCCAACACCCTTTTCCAAGAGTCTATGCAACGCGAGAGGTAGCTCCCGATGGCGCTCGTTACTTTGGCCCGTTCCGCAGTCGTCGTATCGTCGATCTCACTATCGAAGTGGTTCAAAAAGTATTTCCCATTCGCACCTGCACTCGCTCTTTACCTCCACAGGCAAAACCATCTGACCCATGCCTGCGCCTGCACCTGAATCGCTGCCCTGGCCCATGTCGCGGGGAAGTTGATGCCGATTCAGTAGAGTATCGCAAAACGATTGAGGAAGTGTGTGCCTTCCTGGGTGGTGAGCGGGAAGATCTGCTTGACCGCCTCCGCCGTCAGATGCTGGAAGCTTCGCAACAGTTGAACTTTGAACGCGCTGCCTGGCTACGCGATACTATTCGCAGCGTTGATGAAGTGCTGATCGGACAACGATTGATCACAGGAGCGGTCGAAGCCAATAACCTCATAATTGTCTACCCTTCGGCCAGGGAACAGTATAACGAACTCTTTTTGATCCGTCATGGTCGCTTGTTGGAGCAGCGCTGTATTCCCCATGAACCAGAGGCAATGAAGCTCTCCATCTATGAGTTGCTTAAGCGGGCAGCCTCGCTAGGAGAGCCGCCCAGTATCGTAGGCAAAGCCGAGGTGGATCAGATCAACATTATCAGCCGCTGGATACACCACCATAGCAGTGATCGAGCCTTTTTCCCTTTCCAACAAGCCCTGACGGACGAGGATGAAGCCCGTCTCTTGGCCCAACGCATCTGGGTCGAAGCTGATGCCGTACGTAATCTGCCAGTTGCTAATAGTCCACTTGCAGAGGATAATACGTTATAACTAACACAGACTGCATTACTTCCCGAGGAGAAGGCACGGCATGTTACTTTCCGACAAGCGCATTGTGGAAGAGCTGAAAAGCGGCAACATTCTTATCGAACCATTTGATGAGCGTCAATTGGGAACCAATTCCTACGACTGCCGCCTGGGTGATTGGTATTTTCAGGGTGATATGAATGTAGATGTCATCCATCTGGATAACCCATATGATATTCGTCGCTATTGGGGGAAACCACGTCAGGCCACAGATGGCAAGATCGCCATTCGACCTGGCACAACTATCCTGGCGCACACACAAGAGGTCATCGGAGGTCATAATGGCTACCTGGCAAAGATGTATTCACGCAGTACGGTCGCAAGATCAGGGTTGTCAGTTTGCCGCTGCGCTGGTGTTGGTGACGTCGGCTATATCAGTCGCTGGACGATGGAGATTAGTAACCACACGCAAACCACTATCTGGGTGCCTGTCGGCTTCCGTATTTGCCAACTTACCTTCGAGTATGTAGGTGAAACTTTAAAGGAATATCACGGGAAATATGGCAAAGCCAATCGCGATTGGACGCCAGAAGACATGCTGCCCAAGCCTTACTTTGACTGGGACTATGAACTATATCGCACCGATAGAGGGAAATAGAGTGTGAACAAAGGGCGACTGATCTCATTCGAAGGACTTGATGGTGCGGGCAAGACTACACAAATGGGCTTATTGGAGCGCTGGTTGGAAGCGCGTGGTATGCCATATATACGTACACGCGAACCGGGAGGAACGCCGCTCGGTCTCGAGGTACGTAGCCTGCTGCTCAATCGCCCTGAGCTGGCAATCGTCCCGCTAGCTGAAGCCTTTCTATTCCAGGCCGACCGCGCTCAGCATTTTGCTACGCTTGTAATTCCCGCTCTGCGTGAGGGAAAGCTGGTCATTACAGACCGCTGCTTTGATGCCAGCATCGCCTATCAAGGATTTGCGCGTGGCGTAGGTACTGAACTCGTTGAACAACTTTCAATGCTGGCAACTCAGGGGTATAAGCCAGACCTGACTATCTTACTTGACCTTGATCCCTCTCAAGTGCACAGGAGAACTGATTTGGCCGCCGATCTGAGCGGCACTCGTGAGGAGCGAACACGCTTCGATACCGAAGGTGAAGAATTTCATAAACGTGTACAGGAGGGCTTTCGCTCGCTCGCTCGCGCTCATCCTGAGCGTATCAAGGTCGTAGATGCCTCGCGTTCGCCAGAAGAGATTCATAAAGAAATTGTTGGATTGGTAAAGTCACTCTTGTAGATAAAGTTATTACATTTTTCTCTCTATGCTTCTGGTCTTCCATGCGCTTATTCTTTCTCTTTACCAGACCAGGCCTCTAAAACTTGCTGGTATGCCTCCCAGGTGTCCACGTCGAAGTTTGTCATGGCATCGCCCATCTCTATCAACTCCACCTCTTGAGGATGACGTTCAAGAACAGTACGCCCCCCTTCATCGCCGGTAACCTCCATCAGTTCAGGAAACAGGCTCATATCGAACAATACCGGGCTGCCTCGCTTCCCATCGTAAAGAGGCGCTATTATGCGTTTCCCCGTCGTCCTGTATGCTCTGAGCAGCGTGTCGATCACCTGTGAAGTTATCATTGGCTGGTCGCCAAGCATGATGAGGGCACTGTCAATATGATAAGAGAATGTCCGCTTCTTATAGCCATTAGATATAATAACCTGTACACCCATACGCATGGAGGTGCTCATGCCCTGTAAATAGTCGGCATTGTCAATGAGGGTGATATCGGGGTGTGTTGTGTATGGTTTAATTTGTAAGCGTACCTCGTTGGGCTGGTGTCCCAAGATGATAATAATTGGTCGAGCCTGGGACCCAAGAGCAGCATCAATGACATGTGCCAGCACTGGACGATCATCCAATGGGAGCAAGAGTTTGTGTCGTTCACCGCCCATACGGCTGGAACTACCCGCCGCCAGGATAATTGCAGCGGTAGAGCGAGGCATGTCCAAGTGGTTTCTCCTTATAAAATAAAAAAGTCCCAGGTAGGTGTTTAAGTTGCTCCTGAATGCTATAATAGCGGTTGGGTGTATCAACTTTGCGTGACATTTGAGAACCCAGGTACGTTTTGTATCTTACTTACTTTCTAAATTGGCTTTGGAGAATACATTATCATGCTGGATACCCCCTACGTCAATAGTGACGGCGTTGAGGCTTTGGATGGCGAGACGCGAGTGAAATATGAACACCTACAAGCGATTCTAAGTGACATGGAATCGGTCCTGGTGGCCTATTCTGGTGGGGTCGATAGCGCGCTGCTGTTAAAGGTGGCACACGACGTATTGGGGACGCGCGCGATAGGCGCTATAGCTACCTCTCCAGCCTATGCCGCTGAAGAAACCGAGGAAGCTTTGGCCGTCGCAGAACAGATGGGTATACCTGTGATTACCCTGGAAACACATGAACTCGAAGATGAACGCTACGTTGCCAATGACTTCAATCGCTGCTATTTCTGCAAAACAGAACTTTTTACCCGATTGGAGCCACTGGCGAAACAATATAACCTGCGTCATATCGCTTATGGTGTGAATAAGGATGATGATAGCGATTTCCGTCCCGGCCAGCGTGCAGCGCGTGAGTTCAGTGTGTGCGGCCCCCTCAAAGAGGCTGGTATGGGCAAACGTGAGATAAGGGCCGTGGCTCGCTTACTGGGCGTGCCTATTTGGGATAAACCTGCGATGGCTTGCTACTCATCGCGTATCCCGTATGGAAGTAAGGTTGATGTAGCCTCATTGCAAATGATCTATAAAGCTGAAAAACTGCTGCGTGATCTTGGTTTCCGCCAGGTACGTGTGCGCCACCATGACAAAATTGCGCGTATCGAAGTCGAGCGTTCAGAACTTTCACGGTTGATCGAGGATGAGATGAGTCGAGTTGTCACCGATGGCTTACGCAAAATAGGCTATACCTATGTGACCGTTGATCTATTAGGATATCGTACTGGCAGTATGAATGAAAGCTTCTTTAAGAAAAAGCGAGCGTAAAGTACCTTTAGAAAGTTGGATATGATCCATGAGCAAACAAACACCTCGTCAAGTTTCAAAACAGGGACAAAGTACAAATAAGCAATCAAAAAATCAATCTTCTAAGCAAACCAGTTCTGTTAAGAAACAAACAGCCAATGCGTCTTCAAAGCAAACTAGCCCTGTGAGTAAACAACCAACCAATGTGACTGTGAAGCAGGCCAATACAGTGAATAAGCCGCTTACTCGTCAGGCTGTCAAGCAGGAACGACGTCAAGAAGAACGGCAGCG